>Ga0335078_10000031_pt1 | contig 270425 bp, 233 predicted proteins | sample Lox_Sample_32_FD_206711 | JGI IMG/M metagenome (GOLD analysis project Ga0335078, IMG submission 206711) | Soil microbial communities from Loxahatchee National Wildlife Refuge, Florida, United States - Lox_Sample_3.2 | ecosystem: Environmental > Terrestrial > Soil > Wetlands | place: USA...
TCCCCGCCTGGTTCCTGCTCCTCTTCGCTGTCTGCTTCGGTCTCGGCTATCCCACCCTGGCGCGTTATGATCCCAGGTCCGTGGCCGGCTTGTCCGATACGGTGCAATATTTCCGCATCGTCGAGCAGAGTCCAGCAGCCGCTGCCGGCCATTTCAAATACCGGGTGCTTGTGCCTTATCTCGCGAAACCCATTTATTTGCTGGCGCAGGGACGGCTCGGCAGTTGGAACGCCACAGCCTTCGCGCTGCTAATCGTGAACTCGATTTTTTGCGCGGGCACCGCGCTGCTGGTTAGCGTGCTCGCTTATAGTCTTTCGCGCAACGCTTCGCTCGGAACGCTCGTGGCCTTCGCCTATCTTTTGAATTTCACAGTCTCCAATTTCCAACTGGGCGGCCTTGTGGATTCCGCCGACGCCTTCTGGTTTGCCTTGCTGACCTGCGCACTTCTCTCCCGTCAATGGGCTCTGCTCCCCTTGATTGGCCTGCTCGCCGGGTTGACCAAGGAAACATTCACGCCTCTGGGCTTCACATTCGCAGCAGTCTGGGTACTGGCGTCCCAACCGCGGGAGAAGGCAGCTCAAAAGATAGGAGCGGTGATAGCAATGGGCGCTGTCGGACTGCTCACCGTGTTGGCTGTGCGCTCCGCTATTGATCACAGGTGGGCGTTGCCCTGGAACATCGTCGCTGAAGAACACGCCGGCGGCTTTGTCCGGAATCTGTTGCATGGCCTGACGGAATGGAACCTCTGGCTGACCATGATTCTGCTGCCCTTCGTGTTCCTGGCGGCAAAACGCATCCCCATGGAATGGCGGCGAGCCGCGCTGTGCGCGGCCATCACCACCGTTGTTCTATCCGCGTGGAATGATGCGGGCAGGGAAGCGTCGCGCCCCTTTGCCTCTGCGGGCAATGTCGGCCGGCCTCTCTTCAGCATTATCGGGCCTCTGCTCGCGGTGTCATTCGCCCTCGCTCTCGATTCCATGCAGGCGGTGCGTTCTTCCGTTCGCGAGGACGGGTCGCCGTAAGACCTAGGGAGGCTCCGATTAACGCCGACTTTGTCATTTCGAGCGCAGTAGAATCGCCCATTTACGGGCGATTCTGCGGAGTCGAGAAACCTGCTTTTGCTCCGCGCCGGACTTAATCAAGGTTTCCCCTGGGAATCGACGGCATCGCCGGATGCGTCCCGACCCTGCCCTCGCTCGCCGCTTCTTAGCACCAGAACCGGTGCCAGGATGATCAAAGCGAACGCGACCTGCTGCACCAGGCCAGCCACGTACACAGCCATCTGCGACTCGACCGACAAGAATCCGGGCAACAGCGCCACCCCGATACTGCTCAGCAACATCCCCGAGGCAACCCGCAAAAAGACTGTCTGAAACACTCCCAGACCGAACCCCAGGCAAAACATCACCGCAACCGGTCCCAGCCACCCGAAATTGATATAGCTTTCGGTTAATGTCCCAACAGCGATTCCCACGCTCTCAAGGTTTGCCGGCAACGTCAGATGGTATGAAATCTGATACCACTTATTCGCATCGCTGATGGATGGCTTTGCCGGCCACAGGAATCGCGGTACGAACGTTATCGGCACGTAGGAATACAGGCGGCCATCCTGGTAGGGCACCTGGCGGGGCGTCATTTCAATGACATTGGCGGTCTGCTGCAACAAAGACAGCCGGGTTAAGGTGTCGCTGCTCAGCTTGCGCAAGCCTTCGCCGCTGAGATCCGTAAGAGCGTTTCCCCACGCCTGCGCCGACGCCTCGAGCCAGAAACCCACTCGCTCGCTATAGCCTTGCGCATAGGATTCCGAGGGGCCGCCGCCCTGCCAATATCTCTCGCGAAACCTGGCTTTCCCCGGTTGCAAAAACAGAATCACCGGTAGAACCACCAGAATCGCGGCTACCGGAAACTGCCGCCTTTCGTATACAAAAGCGGTAATGCAGATGATCCCCAGCGCGACGAATGTGCCTAACCAGCCCGACGATAAACCGACAATCAGCGCCAGCAGAAAATAACCGGCCAGCAGCGCCTTATCCGCCCCGATGGCGTGGCCTCGCAAATAGGACCGCAGCAGAATGACGAACACCACGCTCGGAACCACCGATTCAATGTTCACCAGGACCTGTCGTCCGCCTTCGCCTAACGCGGTGATGGGCACCAGTATTCGCACCGCGGCGCTCAAGACCAGCACCATGCGCAGATAATGCCACCGCCAGGGATTCTGCGGAACGTCCAGTTGCTTCGAAGGGCGCCAACGCCAACCCCGCGCTGCTCTCATGCCCGCCCACAACGCCGCCACCCCCATCAAAACCAGATATAGCGCTTCGGTCACCGATTGCTCGCGCAACCGAGTCACCCCGGTGGTCAAGGCCAGGGTGTGGCTGCTCCAGAATAGAGGCACGACATAAGTGAGCCAATACATGGCCGCCAGCAGGCTGAACAGCGGGATTTCCTGCCTCGGCCCGCGATACCATTCCTCATAAGCCGCCCACGGAATCCAGCACAGAAGAAATGCAGCCAGAATCTGCGGAAATGACAGCTCATTGGAACTTGTAACCCAAAGGAATGCCGTGACCAGCGCGGGAATGCCGGCGTAGAGAAGCACCGGCCATGATCGTATCGCTGACAAGTTATCTCCCACCGGAAATTATCTCCAGGCATTGCACCAGCGCGTTGACGGCAACCTCTACGGAATGGCCCTTAATTGTCTGCCTGGCGTTTTCGCCCATGGAAGTCAGCCGCTCCGGTTCCCGCACGCTGTCCTTCATCGATTCTGCCAGCGCCGCGATATTCCCCAACGGAAATATCATTCCCGTTTCACCCGGAACGATCAGGTCGGGCCCGCAACCTACGTGATCGCTCACCATGCAGAGCCGACCACACGCCATCGCCTCATTCACCACCAGTCCCCAGGTCTCGTCGCCGTTAGAAGGAAGCACGAGAGCGTCGCACGCCACGTAGGCCTCCGTGATTCGCGACTGGTTCAAGAAGCCCGCGAAGTGTACCGGCGCCCGGCGTGCCTGAGCAAAGCTTTCACATTCGGACCGCATCGGCCCATCTCCGACCACGATTCCCTGGATCGTCGGATTGTGCGCGGCCGCCTGCGCCACTGCCCGCACAAAATCCAGCGGACGCTTCTTGGCGATGCACTTGCCCACGAAGGCGAAGACAATCGCCTGTTCGCCCAATCCCCAGCGCTTCCGAATTTCGCGCCGTTGCGGCCGCAAACGCTCCGCCTCTCGCGCGAAGAAAGAGTCGTCAATCGCGTGAGGAACAATGAACACTCGTTCTGGCCGCGCACCGTAGTGCAGGAAATATTCACGCGACCACTCTCCTGCGGCGAGGCACGCGTCGAAGCGCGGGATGAAGCGGTGATAGGCAAGAGTCTTCGCCATTCGCGTGGCGACACTGCGGCGCGTGTGCAGATGAGAGTCGCTGCGCACCATCAGTTTTACCCCCGAGGCCCAGCACGCCCGCATCGCCTGCCAGGCGCTTTTGTAATTCCACCCGTTCACCATCACTGCGTCATACTGCCGCGATCCGATGATGGTCTTGATCTCCGGAGTATCCAGTCCGGTGAATCTTCCGAGTTCCGGCCGTCGAGCTACATTTTTCAGGAAGCTGCAGGAATAGCCGCCGAGCAAGGGCACGTCCCAGTCGAACTCTATCCCAAATCCCGCCTGGCTCTGTTCCGGAGGGGTTGCCTGATGGCAATAGTAAACATGAAGGCCGAGCTGGGGATGCGCCGCCAAAGCCCTATACCAATGCGCGTGATACTGGATAGGATGAGTGGCGACAATGGCGAGCCTGCGGCGGGTCGTCATATCAAACCGGAACGTTGCTCGAAGCCCGGTCCAGCACCGCCGCCAGCCTTGCGGTCATGGCTCGCGCCGTATAGTGTTCGAACGCTTCCCATCGCGTCGGCGGGCGCGAATTTGGAGGCAGGGCCAGCAGAGATTGCAATCTCTGAGCAATCGCGTCAACCGTCGCCGGGCCCGGTCCCCTGTCCCCGAACGTGATGGCATCTCCGGCCTCCGTCTCCCTCAATATTTCCACCACACTGCTGCGCTCGTGGAACACTGCGAGCAGCGGACGCTTTGCCAGGATGCACGGGAAGATCTTCGATGCGGTGTAATGCGGCGATTCCGATCCCACCGCCAGCAGCGCATGGGAATCGAGCATGATCTGAATCGCGGTCAGGTAAGGCACGCGTTCAGGGTGCTCATCTATGTAATTTTCCAGACTCAACTCCTTCGCCAGCTGAAGGACCTGATGCCGCACCTGGTCTCCGTGCGCGTACGTCGTGCCTACGAAGTGCAACCGCAGGCGGCGGAACAGCTCAGGGCGCCGCTCCAAGCCGAGCAGCATCGCCTGAATCACGGCCCGCAGCGCCGGCAGCATGTCCGGACCGCCGCGTCCCACATAACTTACGTGGAGCCTGCCGTCATGCGGATCGAACGCCGGATTTCTTCTGGGATGCTGTCGCACATAGTCGAAATCTGCTGGCTCGCCTCCGTAGGGGATACTCGCCGAGGGAACTTTCAACCACGGATAGCGGAAAAACAGATCGGCCGTATAGGAGCTATCCACGCCCGTTACCGCAGCCACTCGACGCAGGGCAAATGGCTCGAGCACGCGCGCCGTGTAGTAAGCCAACGCGTGTTTCGGCGGACGCTGCCGTCGCGGCAGCTTCCAGTAATACTCGGTGACATACGGATCGATGTAATCCACCACGTATGGAATGCGGAACCGGTCATACGCAAGCCGGCCCAGAACGATGCCGGGGTACGGCGGGATGGGCGTGAGAATCGCATCCACGCGGCGCTTTTCGCAAATGCGCTTCACCGCCTGCCAGTGATGCCAGACGCTGCGCAAGCCCAAATCGCCAAACCGAAGCTTCCGTGTCAGCCAGGCAGGAATCGCTCGCGTCCGGATTACCTCCAGGTTCTCCGGAAGCAGCTTCTCGTTTTCTTCGTCGGTCGCGGTTTCGTAATAGCGCGCGTCGGTGGTCAGGATGACCGGCTCCCAGCCGAATTGCGGCAAATGCCCCGCGAAAAGTCGGATGCGTAACGCCGGGGGATAACTGCTGGGCGCAAAATCCGCGCCGATGATCAGGACGCACTTCAACCTCGCCGGCTCCGCAGGGTCCTCCGCACACCTGAGTATATAATCACCCTTCTGCGCGCCGACAATTGCCCTCAACATTCATGACCGACCGGGAACTCTACCTCGACCTTCTGAAGCACTGCTTGACCGGCTATCTCTATCCGGACAGCAGCAACCAGGAGGTACATCCTGAACGCCGGATGTCGCTGCTCAAGCGCCGCCTGGTAGGGGGGCTCAACCGCCGCGGCTATCGGCTTTACCGCACCGTTCCCTTTGACCGCGAAGCGCGCGAACTGGGGAAAGATTGGCCGAGTATCGGTTATTCCATGGTCGGGCTCCGCCGCCTCGACAACCTTCAGGCCTGCATCGAGTCGGTGCTCAATGAGCGGGTGCCGGGCGACCTGCTCGAGGCCGGCGTGTGGCGCGGCGGTTCCTGCATCTTCATGCGCGCCATTCTCAAGCTTCAGGAAGTTACGGATCGCAACGTATGGCTTGCGGACAGTTTTCAGGGGCTGCCCGCTCCTTCGCTGGAGGCCGATCGCACCTACGACCTCTCCGCCATTCCAGTTCTGGCCGTCTCCCAGGCGGAGGTCGAAGCAGCCTTTGCGCGCTTCGGCCTGCTGGACAGTCAGGTGAAGTTTCTCAAAGGCTGGTTCAAGGACACTTTGCCTTCCGCTCCGGTTTCGCAGCTTGCCATCCTTCGCATGGACGGCGACTATTACGAATCCACCATGGATATTTTGAACGCGCTGTATCAGAAGGTCTCTCCCGGCGGATTTGTCATCGTGGACGATTACCACATGCTGCCACCCTGCAAGCAAGCCGTGCATGACTTCCGCAGCGGCGCCGGAATTGCCGATCCGATCCAGGAGATTGACGGAACAGGAGTCTTCTGGAAGAAGTCAGGGTGAGGAACGAGGTGCTTCTGGCGCGCCATCTTAGGGAACCTCTGATTAAGTCTCCGATGTCAGGCGCGGGCGTTCTTGTTCGTGCGGGATCCAGTCGGACGCTGATACTTAATCAGAGGTTCCTAACAGAGAACAGCACACTGGAGCACTGTGACCCCCGGTCGCCCACTTGCAGAAGCGTACTGAGGAAAGACGGCTCTAAGTGGATTTCGTTCCGCGGAGTCGAGCTTCCAGAGACTTTTGTGAAGTGCGCGCATGATCAATAACTGCCGGAATTTCTCTTACCGTTGTTGATCGGTCCGCTTGACATTCCCTGTATAATGGCGAGCACCATTGAATTAGCTTGCCTTTGCTCCATTCAATCGCGATGGTTGCTTAAATCCGGGTTTCGGCGGGCAGCTCGTATCATGGCGTGGGCATGCGCATAGGCCCACTATGCTTGGATCTCCTATGCACTTGGTAATCAAATTGGAGGGAACAAACCTTATGTGCAGCAAAGCGCTCGCGATCGTCACAGTAACTCTTCTTCTGGCCGCCGGTGCCGCGGCAAGTTCGGTGGACTTTCTCTATAACTTTGGCAGCCAATCCGGCGACGGCTATTACCCGTATGCCGGGGTGATTGCCGACAGTAAGGGCAATTTCTACGGCACGACATACGATGGTGGCGCCAACAGCTCCTACGGCGCCGTTTACGAGTTGTCGCCGGGGAAGGGCGGCTACACAGAAACCACGCTCTACAGCTTTAACGCCAAACCTGATGGTTATTACCCTTATGGTGCCTTGGCAAGAGATAAGTCCGGCAACCTATATGGCGCGACATACTACGGCGGCGCCAATGGATACGGCAGAGTCTATGAACTGAAAAAGTCCGGCAAAATATGGAAAGAAACAGTTCTCTATGATTTTGCCGGCGGAACCGCTGACGGCTACTATCCGCAGTCGCAGCTTGTCTTCGATGCCAAAGGCAATCTCTATGGCACAACCACCTACGGCGGTGCTCATAGCGGCGGCACAGTTTACCAGTTACAGGCACAGAAGAGTGGCAAATTCAAATATAACCTGCTGTATAGTTTTGCCGGCGGTTCAACCGACGGCTACTATCCGCAGCTGGGCCCGCTTTTCGTCGCCAAAAACGGATACTTCTACGGCACAACTCTGTATGGCGGCAGCAGCTACAACGACGGCACGGTCTACGAGTTGTTCAACGCCAGAGGTGTCTGGGTGGAGAAGGTGATCTACGCGTTTACCGGTGGGAAGGCGGGACAGTATCCCTATGGCGGCGTAACCATGAACTCCAAAGGCGTTATCTTCGGCGCGACCTACAACGGCGGTGTCAGCGACTACGGCGCGGTGTATCGCCTGACCCAGGCCAAGAATAAGACCTGGGCGCACCTCACCATCTACAGCTTTTTGGGTGGAACCAACGATGGCGCCTATCCGTACGCCGGGCTGGTGTTGGATCAGAAGGGTGATATCTGGGGCACAACGTATCAGGGCGGCACAAGCAATGGGGGAATTCTCTTTGAATTGACGCCGTCCGGGAAAACGTACAAGGAGAAAGTCATCGACATTTATGCGAACAGTGGCGATGGCTACTATCCACACGACACGCCGTACTTGGATTCCAAAGGCCACCTTTTTGGAACGACCACAAGTGGCGGCACCAAAGGCGGCGGTACGGTTTGGGAAATCATTCCGTAGCAGTGCCTCGATGGAAGCTTGTTCGATTCGGCTCCTTCTGTGACACCACGGCGGGAGCCGTTTTTTGTCTTGTCAGTGAATGAGATGTCACGACAGAGGCAGGGAGGGGACTTTAACTCCCCTGACCCTCTCAGCTCCAGGCGTCTCTATCTTTCGCAGTAGACTGCAATCCCACCTGGTATTCGCGGGTTCCATCCAGATGCCTGGTCCAGATCACGCGGAATTCTGTTTTGCGCTGCCGGAACTGGATCGTGAGCTTGTCGTCGGCCTTCAATTCGCGGCGGATGGCGCCCAGCCGCGCGCCCTCCGGCGTGATGTCAAGAGTGTGCGCGGGTTCCTGGAATGAGATGCCGGAGGCGTCGGTTCCCGAAACCCGCACCGGCAAAACCGCCTTGGTGCGCTCCAACCGCCGCCTGTTGACTTCTATGCTTGTGGATGCCATTTGCCTCTTCAAACACTATTGTGCCGTGGGAGAACGACATTGTGAATAGCTCCGATGTATGAGGCACAGCAGTAACCCCACCTCAACGTGACGGCTAGTTACCTTCGGGGATGCGTGTCTTGGGCGGCCAAAGGCTCCAGACCGTGCGGTTCATGCTGTACATCAGCGAAAGGGAAGCGAAAGATAACGCCAATAACACTATCGCAGTCTGGTTGGCAGCGGTGAAGTCCAGCGACTGCACCTTGTCGTAAATATCAATGGAAACCGTGCGCGTGGCGCCTGGGATGTTGCCGCCGACCATCAATACAACTCCGAATTCGCCCATGGTGTGGGCGAAAGTCAGGCCCATACCCGTCACCAGCCCCGGAACCGATAAGGGCAGAATCACCCGGAAAAATGTCCGCAGCCGGGAAGCGCCGAGGGTCTCCGAGGCCGCCAGCAGCCGGCGATCCACCAACCCAAACGAGGCGGCGAAGGGCTGCACCGCAAAGGGCAGGCTATAGACAACAGAACCGATGACCACTCCGGAGAAGGTAAAGGCCAGCGGATGTCCGGTCAGGCCTTGCCACCAGCGCCCGAGAGGGCTGTTCGATCCGAGTGCGACCAGCAGGTAAAACCCCAGAACCGTCGGCGGCAGCACGATGGGCAAGGCGACAATCGCTTCGATCAGAAACTTCCACCGCCAGCGCGAATAAGCGATCCAGTACGCGATCGCCATGCCGATCACCAGAAGAATGCCGGTGACCAGCGCCGCCAGCCGGATTGTAAGCCAGAACGATTGCCAGTCCATGACGGATCGGCGAACTCTAACGCGAAGTGAACAAATGTCCCAGCTTTTCTTTTTTCGTCTTCAAATATTCTTCCGCATGGGAACTGGGCAGGACTTCGCAGGGAACTCGCTCGCTGACTTTGATTCTTCCCCGTTCGAGCGCCGCAACTTTGTCGGGATTATTCGACAGCAACCGAACTTCCCGCACGCCCAGCGCCTGCAAAATCTCACCCGGCATGGCGAACTCTCGCTGATCGGCCTTGAAACCCAGGCGTTCGTTGGCCTCGACCGTGTCGAGCCCGCTGTCCTGCAGTTCATAAGCCTGGAGCTTGGCCATGAGCCCGATGCCGCGGCCTTCCTGCTGCTCGTAGATCAGAATCCCGGCACCCCGTTGCGCGATCATGGCCAGCGCCATTTCCAACTGCTGGCGGCAATCGCAACGCAGCGATCCGAATACATCTCCAGTGAGGCACTGCGAGTGAATCCGCACCAACGGAGGTGAGGAATGGATATCGCCCATCACCAGGGCAACAGCCTCTTCCGGCCGGCCGTTGAATTCGCCGCGAAAGCCGAAGATGCGGAATTTTCCCCAGCGGGTGGGGAAGTCGGCCGAAGCCAGTTGCTGCACGGAGGAGGAAGCCACGCCAATATTATAGCTGTCGAATGAGTGGGAACACCGCTGCGTCGGTTTTATCCCTCTACCACGACGCATACCGATACCGCCGGGGCCGCTCCGGCAGAAGCTTGATCAGGACGATGCCTGCCAGGAACCCTCCCACATGCGCCCAGAAGGCGACCCCTCCGCCTTGGCTGGTCTCGGCGATCGAGGTAGCCGTGCCGCTGAGGAACTGCAACAGGAACCAATAGCCCAGGAAAATCCAGGCCGGCAGCCACCAGAAAGTAAAGAACACGATCAGCGGAACCAGGGTCAGCACCCGCCCTTTTGGATACAGCACCAGATACGCGCCCATCACGCCGGCAATCGCCCCGCTAGCGCCCACGCTCGGCACATTCGACGCCGCATTCAGCAGAATGTGGCTGAATGACGCCGCGAACCCGCAGAGCAGGTAGAACAGCAGGTAGGAAAAGTGGCCCAGGTGGTCTTCAATGTTGTCGCCAAAAATCCAGAGAAACCACATGTTGCCGATGATGTGCAGCCACCCGCCGTGCAGGAACATCGAAGTCAAAATCGTCAGCATCAATGCGGGCAGGGAATAGCGGGTTGATCCCGCGAGCGCCCGCTCGAAGTGAGCCGGCACCACCCCAAACTGGTACATCAGGCTATTCAGCGCCCGGTGACTTTGCCCGCCCACTGACAACTCGAGAAGAAATACCACCGCATTCAGCGCAATGAGGAAATACGTGACATACGGTGTGCTATAGCGCGGAGTATCGTCACGGATGGGAATCATGCGGGATTATGCGATTGAGTAATTTGGTAATTTAGTAATTGGGTAATTTGCCAGGTCGTCAGGATCAGCAGCCGTCGCAACGAGATTACCAAATTACTAAATTACCAAATCCCGATGAACGCCGTACTGATCATCGCTAAACCCTCCGGCCCGACCTCGCACGACGTCGTCAACCGCGTGCGCCGGATCTTGCGCGAGCGCTCGGTCGGTCACCTGGGTACGCTTGACCCGCTGGCCACCGGCGTTTTGCCGCTTCTCATTGGCAACCTCACGCGGTTGGCGCAGTTTTATGCCGCTTCGGAAAAGTCCTACGAAGGCGTCATCCGCTTCGGCTTTGCCACCGACACCTACGATGCCGATGGCGAGCCCAGCGGCCCGTCGCAGCCTGTGAGCTTGTCCTTGGACCCATTGCGAAAATTGGCCAGCCATTTTCAGGGCCGGTTCGAACAGATACCGCCGCCATTTTCGGCTAAGAAAATTCAAGGTGTGCCCGCTTACAAGCTGGCGCGGAGGCATCAGGAGGTGGCGCTAAAACCGGTGCAGGTCGAAGTAAAGGAATTTGAAATTATTACCCTCGAAGGTGAACGTGCCGTTTTCCGCGCCCAGGTTGCCTCGGGGACTTACATGCGGACGATCGCCCACGATATGGGCCAACAGCTAGGATGCGGCGCGCATCTGGAGTCTCTGTGCCGTACGGCAGTAGCGGAATTCCAGCTCACCAACGCCCATAGCCTGGAGGATGTAGAGCGCGCTATGGAGAAGGGTGAGATCGAGGGCGTGCTGGTTCATCCGCGCGAGATTCTGCCGCAATTCCCCTGCGTGACCGCGACTGAGGAAGTGACCGCGCTGATCCGCAACGGCCGGGCAGTTAATCTTCCCGATCTTTCTCGCGCCCGCCAGGTGAAGGTGTTTCATGGGCAAAGAGAGCTGATTGCCATTGCCACCCGAGTCGCCGGAACGCTGTTCCATCCCAAGATTGTTCTGGCTTCTGGGCCGGCTCTGGCAGCGCCGGTGCCTCCGTCCTCGGCGGTCCGTTAGGCTCGGGAGACGTTCGGCTGTTCCTCCGCGAATCCGCGTTCCTCCATGCTAGACTTGCATCGTTCCGTGACCGGAATTGCCATGGCTGAATATTACGAACTCGCCCCGCCCCCGCGCCTGGCTGACTGCGTTGAATGCCTTTGGGTCATGTGCCAGCCGAATGAAAGCGAGGTCGTGCACCGCGTTCTCCCCGACGGTTGCGCTGATATCGTATTTACCGCGGGTGACAGCAAGACATCGCTTCACGTTGCCGGTGCCATGACTCACTTTGCCGATTTCTCCATACTCCCCGGACAGTCGCTCGTGGGCATTCGCTTCCATCCCGGCATGTGGGCCGCGCGCTTCGGTGTTTCGGCGGATTGTCTCACTGACCAGCTGTTTTCGCTTGAAGAGTTGTGGGGCAAGCGCGCACGGACGCTGCTCGATCAGATAAGCAATGCGCGATCGGCTCAGCAGTATGCCTCGCTTCTGGCTGCTTCCATTCCACCTGGGCAGGCGCTTTCCCCTCTGCAGCGCGCGCTGGCCTGGATGCGGTCCCGCCACGGCCTGGTTTCGCTCGCTGACGCCGCATGGCGCACCGGGCTCAGCGTGCGCCAGTTTCGCCGCCTGTGCCTGCGCGAAACCGGGTTGTCGCCCAAGATCCTGGCACGCATTTTGCGCTTTCGCTACGCGCTTTCTCGGGTAGGCGCCGAGGCCGGCCTGCACGCCTCTCTGGCCGCCGATTGCGGATACTTCGACCAATCCCATTTCATTGCCGAGTTCCAGCGCTTCTCCGGCGCCACGCCCGCTAATTATTTGCTGCGCTGACCGTTTTTTCCTATTCCCGATAGCCCGCGAGAAATTAGTTTGGCTCCCGGAGGACGGAAATATGCGCGCGTTGGTAATAGCGTTAGGGGTTCTCGCAGCAAACTTGGCAATTGCCCAACAGGAGCAGAAAATAGTGGACAACAAGGCGAACAACGGCAGAATTGATTACGTGGAATTTACCGCATCAGACTTGCCGCAGGTCAAGACTTTCTATCAGCAGGTTTTCGGCTGGAAATTCACGGACTACGGACCCGACTACACCAGCTTTGAGGATGGGCGCCTTTCCGGCGGCTTCGCCAAGGGCACAGCCGGCCAGGGAGGGACTCTGGTTGTCATCTATGCCAGCGACCTCGCGGCCACGGAAAAGAAAGTTCGCGGCGCCGGAGGCAAGATTGTGAAAGATGCGTTTTCCTTTCCGGGAGGGCGGCGTTTCCACTTTGCCGATCCCAGCGGCAATGTGCTCGCCGTGTGGTCAGAGAAGTGAAATCTGCTTCCGGGTTCGGTAGTCCCAGATGGGAACCGGCGTGATTTGTGAGGCGCAGAGATGGCACGAAGACAGGCGTGCGCGTGCTAGACTGGGCTTTGTTTTCCTAAAGCAGCGGCACCATGCCTGTTCTTCGCGTCATCATTCTGTGGCACCAGCATCAGCCGTTTTATAAGGATCTGGTCACCGGAGAGTATCGGCTGCCCTGGGTGCGCTTGCACGCGCTCAAGGACTATTACGGAATGGTGAAGCTACTGGATGAGTTTCCCCAGGTTCATCAGACTTTCAACCTTGTTCCCTCGCTGATTGCGCAAATCCAGGATTACGTCGCCGGAACGGCGCGCGATCCCTTCCTGCAAATGGCGGCCAAGCCGGCGCGCGACCTTACGCCGGAAGAACGCCGCTTTGCTCTGCAATATCTTTTCCAGGCCAATCCGGTGAACATGATTAGCCGTTACCCGCGCTACCGCGAGCTTTGGGAGCGCTTCCGCGGCGCGGGTGATTCGCCCGAGCGGGCGGATAAATACTTTCAGCCCCAGGACTTCACCGACCTGCAGGTGCTCTCGCAGATCGCATGGTTCGACGAATTTTTTCTTGCAGACCCGGAAGTTGCGGCGCTGATCAAGAAAGGCCACGGGTTCACGATCGAAGATCAGCGCTTCGTGATCGCGCGGGAGCAGGAACTGATGGGCAAGGTTCTGCCGACGCACGCGGCAGCGGCCAAACGTGGCGAAATCGAAATCTCGGCTTCGCCTTTTTACCACCCCATTCTGCCGCTGGTTTGCGACACCAACCTGGGAGCGGTCTCCACGCCCGGGCTGCCCTTGCCGCAGAATCGATTCCGCCAGCCTGCCGACGCGCGCGAGCAGCTTCTGCGCGGCCTGGATCTGCACCAGAAGGTCTTCGGCGTGCGTCCGGTGGGGGTGTGGCCGTCGGAAGGCAGCGTTTCCGAAGAAGTCTTAACCATCGCGCAGAGCCTGGGCGTGCAGTGGATGGCGACCGACGAAGGTGTGCTGGGGCGAAGTCTGGGCTGGAATTTCGTGCGTGACGGCGCAGGCCGGCTAGCCGCATCGAGCGCTGAGAAGCTTTATACCATCTATCGCTTTGAGAGCGGGCACACGGCGATGCACCTGATCTTCCGCGACCATACCATCTCCGATCTTGTCGGATTTGTCTATTCCGGAATGCCGGCGGCGGAGGCCGCTCCGCATCTGCTCAACAACATCAAGCAGGCGGCGCAGCCGGTGCTCGATCAGGGCCGCGATGCCATTGTGCCGATCATCCTCGACGGCGAAAATGCCTGGGAATATTACCCGGAATCCGGCCGCGAATTCCTGCGGCGGTTTTACGATACCTTGCAGCGCGAGCCAGGGATGGAAGCTGTCACCGTTTCCGAAGCCATTGGCCGGCACAAGAATTTCGGCAAGCTGACTTCGCTCGTGCCGGGTTCGTGGATCCACGCCAACTTCAATGTGTGGATTGGCGCGCCCGAGGACAATCGGTCATGGGACTATCTCTACCATGCCCGCAACTTCTATGCTCAAGCCGAGTCGCGCGCCAGTGAGACCCAACGCAAGCTGGCGTTTGAAGAAATCCTGATCGCCGAGGGCAGCGACTGGAACTGGTGGTACGGGCCGGAGCATCACTCGGCCAACGATCGCGACTTTGATGAGCTGTACCGTAAGCACCTCTCCAACGTCTATCAGGCGCTGGGTGCGACTCCACCCGACTATCTGGCGCAGCCCATCATCGCCGGCCAGGCCCGGCCGGCCTTCATGCCGCAAACGTCGTACATTCATCCCAAGGTGACCGGCGACATGGTGCGCTACTTCGAATGGATGGGCGCGGCGGTTTACACCGCCGATCAGCGGGCCGGCGCCATGCATGGCAAACAGTTTCTGGTCAGCTCGGTATATGCCGGGATTGATGAAGGCAACGTCTATGGCAGGCTTGACTTTGTGGACCAAGTGCCACAGACGGATTGCGACCTGTTAGTGAACCTGGAGTCCTGGGCAGCCGACACGCAACGTCCTCAGCGTGCCTTGCGGCTGAGCGTGGAAGCTTCCGGGGGCCGGATTCAGTCGTGGCAGATCAGCCTGCCCAACGCCGAACACCCCATGGCAAGTTCCAATCGGCCCTCGTCCGATGCGAAGGTGGCTCTGGTCCGTAACTTTGAATTCAAAATGCCGAGAGCGTGGCTGCTGGCTGCGCCTGCGGCTGGCACAGCTTCTGCGACCCACCTCCGCCTGCGTTTCAGCATCTGGCAGAACCACCTGCCAGTGGACGCGCTGCCGGTTGAGGGCTGGATCGAGTTGCAGCTGGTCAGCGAGGAAGAGCTGATGGCAACGGCGTTCTAGGTTTCCGTAACACTCGCTCCCTAGTGTTCATCTGTGATTTACGTCACAAAACCCTAACCCGCAGGTGCAGACCCGAAAGGCCGATCTTGGGTACCGATGGGCTCTTTCATTCCCACCCTTCAAGATGGACCATATAGGAAGGGCTCTGGGTAGGGCGGAGGAATTATGCTCGACCTGCATCCTCAGAATGCGCGCGTGGCCACCTCACGCCCGGAGCGAAGGCAGTATCCTCGCCTTGCAATGGCGGTCCAGATCGAATTCCGTCCCGAAGGCGCCGAGGCGGCCACACACGCCCATACCACGGATCTCAGCATGGGCGGCTGTTATGTGGAGATGAATTTCACCCTTCAGGTTGGAAGCAGGCTGAATTTGGTTCTCTGGCTCGAAGACGAAAAAATCACCACGTCCGCAGTTGTCGTAACCCACCACCCTTACTTCGGAAATGGAATCAAGTTTGTGAACCTGGCCCAGGCGGCACAAACGAAGCTGAAGCAGTTTCTGATATGGCAGATGGAAAAGCCGGAAGCAGCGCTTCCGGCTCACTGAGAGCGATCACTGAGAGCGCCGCAACCTGCGTGATTTCACTGTCCGGCCGTCGCCTCCGCTTTCATCTCCATCGGACGGCTCAGTTCCATCACGAGCTCGGTTCCCGCCGGCAAGACAGCGGAGTTTTTCTTGCTCAGCCAGTGAGTCACGGTCGCCGTCGCGCCTACCAGGCCGCCAATCACCACGCCTTTTCCTCCGCCAATGAGGCCGCCGGCTAGCATTCCCGCGCCGGTGCCTGCAGCAACTTCAATCCTGTCTTTGCCATCATGACCGGCACCCTTGAATTGCCCTTCGTCGTTGACATCGCTGTGGTGGCCGGCGTTCGTATCCACCAGCGTGGCGTTCAGTACGTAACGCTCGCCGCTGGGAAGAACTACGGCCTCAGGAAAAATGGAAATCGTCGGCCTGCCTTGTACCCGGCGCGGTTCGCTGGCGCGCGTCACCCGCCCCTGCACGCTCGCGCCCACCGGGATGACAGTTTTTCCGTCGAGCATGACCGCTTCCGTGACCCGGCCGCTGAACGGATCGCCGCTCTTGCTGGAAAAGGTCGCCAGCGTGTTTTCCAGCTTTACTTTTACCGATGTGCCCGCGGGCAGCGAGACGTTGTCCTGCGCCATCGCTGCTGCGGCCAGCGATATTGCGCCAAGCAGCACTACGAGTTTCTTCATTCGACCCCCTGAATCGATCACAAATTGTTACTGAGCATTCCTGTTGCGACTTTAGAGCAGGGGGGTGGATGGAGCAACCTCAGAAACAGCCATCAGAATCAACCAAGGTACTGGCACACATCTTTCCAGTGCTTATGATTTGGGCAAGCGTAGGGCACATTCCTACGCGGGGTGAACCGTCAGGATGATGCCCAGCGCACTAGGACGACGGAGTTCATGGCCCTCCAGTCTTGTCACCAGCCTGGTGGGTTGGATCAGCTTTTCTATTATCGTTCCACTTGCGTTCGGATATTCTGGCCTGCCTTGGCCATTGCTGCTGATCGCTATTGTCATGGCGATCGTGCAGGTATTGATTTTGAGGTCTGCCTTCTTTCTTCTGGGCATGGACCGCGGGTTGTGGGTCGGAACTCTGTGGGGCGGTTTAACCGGCGCCCTGCTGATCTGGATTGGAGCGCGCTTCTTTCCTTTGCTCCGCGAGCGGCCATTCTTGTGGTTGGCTAACGGGATCTATATCGGAATGGCCGTGGGAGCATTTCTCTCTTACTTCTACCGCGATGATCGTGAGATTGAAGTCAGCGCCCAGCAGCGGGGACAGAGCCCACAGTATGGCCGCGACGCGCACTGGCTCGAACCGTTCGCCTTTGGTGCGCTGGCTTACCTGATCGCCTTTTTGCCCCGATCTCCGGGATTCGCGTTTTACGTTTTTGTGGTGGGCGCGTTCGCGGGAGTCTTCGCCGCAGGCTCCAGCCACTTTTCCCCCGATCGCTGGAAGGGCTCCAAGTTGATGTTGCTGCTGATTCTTGCCGTGGGATCGCTGCTGGGCGTCGTCAGCAGCCTCCTGTTTCGTCAGTTCGCCGGAGAGTTTCGCGGACACTACTGGCTGCTGGGTGCCATCGCGGGCTTTCTAACTTACCTGAGCACGTTCTTGCGGGGACGAAGCCTGGCCAAGCGCGAGGCCCACGCTTAACCACGTTTGCAGCGCATGAATCTCTTACTCGTCAATCGCGTTCTACACATCGCGGCTACCTGCACCTCCTTGGGAGGCTTGTTTTACGCCCGCATCGTGCTCCTGCCCTCCTTGCAAATGCTGTCGGAGCCCGAGCGCGGAGTTTTTCTCGGTCAGGTGATCCGAAGATTCGCCTACATCAAATGGACTGGCGTTACAGTGGTCGCGGTCACCGGCATAATCCAGTGGTTGCATACATATCCTTTTGTCACCCATCAGCAGCTTTATCTCATCTATTTCGCAGTGAAAATGACCGGCGCCGTCGGCTTATTTTCCATAACTTTTCTGCTCGCTCTGCCGGCCGACGCGCTTCGCGGTATGCAGGCTAAACGCGCCCTCTGGTCGGCGGTAAACATTATTTGCGGGCTCACCATTCTGATTGGCGCTGCTTTGATGCGCACCGCCCACTGAACTTTATCCACAGCCTAAAACACCCTCGCCACTACTGCCCTTTCCCGGACAGTGATTTATAATCGCGGCTTTCACTCCATACATTAAGAGGACGCCATCATGCCTTCCACAAATATTGCCGATATTCATGCCCGTGAAGTGCTGGATTCGCGTGGCAACCCGACGGTCGAAGCCGAAGTCATCCTGGGCAGCGGAGCCCACGGCCGCGCTATCGTACCCAGCGGCGCTTCCACCGGCGAGCATGAAGCCGTCGAACTGCGCGACGGCGACAAGAAGCGCTTCATGGGCAAAGGTGTGCTCAAGGCGGTCGAGAACGTGAATAGCGAGATCGCCCGTGCCCTGGACGACTTCGATGCCGCCGACCAGCGCGCCCTCGACCTGCGCATGATCGAACTCGATGGCACGCCCAACAAAAGCCGCCTGGGAGCGAACGCCATTCTCGCGGTCTCCATGGCGACGGCCCGCGCCGCCGCGTCGTTTTTCGCGCTGCCGCTCTATCGCTATCTCGGCGGTCCGGCCAGCACTCTCCCCGTGCCGATGATGAACATCCTCAACGGTGGCGCGCACGCCGATAACAACGTCGACTTCCAGGAATTCATGGTCATGCCGGTCGGGGCCAAATCTTTTTCCGAGGGCCTCCGCTGGGGCGTGGAGGTATTCCATACCCTGAAGGGCGTCCTTAAGAAGCGCGGCTATAACACCGCGGTCGGCGACGAGGGCGGCTTTGCGCCCTCAGTCAAATCGAACGTCGAAGCGATCGAAGTCGTGCTCGAAGCCATCCAGCAGGCTGGCTACAAGCCCGGCGCGCAGGTGGCCATCGCGCTCGATCCCGCATCCAGCGAGTTCTACCAGGGCGGCAAATACGTTTTCAAGAAATCAGACAAATCGGCGAAGACTTCCGACGACATGGTTCGTTTCTACGCCAAGTGGGTGAAAGATTATCCCATCGTGTCGCTCGAAGATGGCTTGGCTGAAAACGACTGGAAGGGTTGGCAGAGTCTGACCAAAGAGCTGGGCGGCAAAATCCAGCTCGTAGGTGACGACATTTTCGTCACCAACATTGACTTCCTGCAGCAGGGAATCGATCAGCACGTCGCCAACTCGATTCTGATCAAGGTCAACCAGATCGGCACGGTAAGCGAGACGCTCGATGCCGTTGACCTTGCCCGCCGCAACGGTTACACCAGCGTGATTTCCCATCGTTCCGGCGAAACGGAAGACACGTTCATCGCCGACCTGGCCGTCGCCACCGGTGCGGGCCAGATCAAGACTGGGTCGGCATCGCGGACCGACCGCATCGCCAAGTACAACCAGTTGTTGAGGATTGAAGAGGAGCTGGGCGAGGCGGCTAGGTACCTGGGGATCAAGGCGCTGAAGTACAAAGGGTGACGTGATCCGAGCCAGCATCGAGAGTGCCGACTGGGGGAGGGGAATGCGCTGGGCAAACTGACCTTCATTGCCGAGATGACGAAAGCTCTCGCCTGGCCCGCGGCGGTTATGTTGGCCGGCCTGATATTCAGGCGGCCGGAGTTCTAGAGGGGATACGACTGCGCGAGATAACGAAGGGTGATTGGGCAGCAGCTTTCGATGCAGCAACTAGGGAGGTTCGGGCAGAGCTACCCGCCTCGATTCAGGGTGCGCCCGAGCCAGCCATTTCGCGCCAGTTGGACGACAGCGCCTCCGGAGATGGTGGGTGGTCGATTTTCTGCGCATTTGACTTAGTCCATGACTTAGCTATAATGACCTCATGGAAGTTAACATCCACGAGGCTAAGACCCATCTTTCCCGCCTACTTGAACGGGTCGCAATGGGCGAAGAAGTCATTATCGCCAAGGCTGGAAAGCCGGTGGCGAAGCTGGTAGCGATCAGGCTGGGTCGCCCTAGATTCAAGCTGGGATCAGCGAAGGGCGAATTTACTGTGCCTGACGACTTCAACGATCCCTTGCCTAAAGAGATCGAAGACCTCTTCTACGAATGAGGGTCCTCATTGATACGCACGTCCTTCTCTGGGGGCTCACCGAGGAATCGAGGCTGTCTCCAAGCGTCCGTTCGCTCCTGCCCACGGCTGAGGTCTGGATCAGCGTCGCAACCATCTGGGAGATCATCACTAAAGAACAAATCGGCAAGCTGGCGTTACCGAGGCCAGTGGGTGCATATCTGACCGCAAGACTGGCGGCAAATGGCGTTTCCGTTCTTCCAGTCACCTTGGATCATGTGTTAAGGATCGAAACGATGGAACTTCATCACCGCGACCCATTCGACCGCATTCTGATCGCGCAAAGCCTGGAAGAAAAGCTTCCGCTGGTTACCGCTGACGTCATCTTTGATCGATACTCCGTCCAGAGAATCTGGTAGCCGTGGACGAGGTCGTTCCGGCTTGAGGTTGCCGCGTGATCTGTCTGGTCACGATCTGGCAAAGCTACTGCGAAGATATGGCTACGAGATCGTTCGACAAACGGGAAGTCATCTTCGCCTGAGATCAAGCGCTCGAGGCCACGATCATTACTTCACAATTCCAGCGCACCAAAACGCTTAAGCTGGGCACACTCAGTGGAATCATCTCACAAGCCGCTGCATACCTTGAGATAGACCGGCTGCGGTTGGCGGAAGAGCTGTTCGGCCCTTAAGCGCCTGTTCTGCACGGGTTGAATCTCACGACGTTCTTTTCGAGAAATAGTTGCGCCGCCGTCGCCCCCAATGAACCACACTGTGCTCTAGGCAAAACTCATATTCATCATGCACTCTGCTGCTATGCGCCAAAGCGTCATGAGCATTGCAGCTCCAAAGGCATTCAACTCCAAACCCCGCTCAGTGAAGTTTCTTCGCCTGTCGCATCTGCGGAGGCTCAAGAAATGCCAGCAGGTCGCGGCGGTTTGCTACCGCAGGCGCGCGGCGAACATCGAATTCCTTCTCGTGCAGACGCGTGGCGGCCGCTGGACCTTTCCCAAGGGCAGCGCCGAGCGCGGACTGACGCACGCCCAGGCGGCCGCGCTTGAAGCCTTCGAGGAGGCCGGCGTTCACGGCCGCATCGAGGAAACATCGTTCGCTAGCTACGCGCGCAAGCGCGAGAGCGCGAAATCATGCCAAGAAAAAATAACTGTCCTGGCCCATCTCTGCGAGGTCAGGCGCCTGGAGCCGCCGCAGGAACAGGACCGAAATCCCACCTGGTTTTCCCCCGCGCAGGCAAAACAGCACTTGCGCGAAGGGCGTCGGCCCGACGACGCCAGCGAAATGGTGCGCGTCATTGACCGCGCCGTGGCGCGCATTCAGCGCCCAGCGCCGTTGGCTCGGGTTCGCACAACGCACGATCCCATCCAGAAGGCGCAAGCGATTGATGGCGGATGGCAGGCGGCGCAATCCCAGAGACAAACTCAACTGCTGCGCCCACGGTTGACTTTGATAACGGCAAGAATCGCGCAGCAGACGAAGAACGCTGCGCCGGGGCCTAAAGGTCTGTTATTGCCGTGATGTGGAAGCGCCCGCCGCCAAGTCCCGCACCACACCCAGGAAGCCTGCGGCTGCTCGCTCGTCAGAGATCACGTCCAGATCAATGGTTACCGCCAAGTGCGGCGATTCCGGACGCAACCGGACGTTCAGAAGATTATGCCCGGAAGCCGTCAGCAGCGGGCTGATCACCGGCGGGAGCTCCTGCCTCCACTGTGGTGAGGTCGTCAGTACAACCGGGCCGGGGCGCACCACCATCCAGTTTTTCGCCCCATCCGGCAACTTGCGGCCGCGGTGCGCGAGCCAGCGATGACGCAGCACTTCCAGGCGCATGCCCGGCGCGGAATCGAGATCGGCTTCAAACGTCACCGTCTCCCGCTGCTTGTGCCATCGGCTGATCAGCCACTGAGTCGGCAGCGGGCGGGGCAGCAGGCGGATGGTCACGCGGGCATTCTCGAACCAGTGCGCCGCAAAGCGCAGCCGCGCCTGCAACCGGCATGGAGACAGCCAGCGAGCTTCCGTCACGCCGCCGTGATACAGACACGCGGCTTCCACCCAGCGCAGGGTCTTCGCTCCTTTGCGCCGGTTGTACCGGGCAAAGACGAAGTACCACAAGGCCACCAGGGCGATTGCGGCCAGCACGTCAATCAGAATGAGCATCCCCACAACTTCTCTCAGATGCGAATGTTACGTCGAAGGGTACCGGCAGGGCAACTGTTTCCTGACTCTTTTTTGTGAACGCGGATAAATCTTTTCGCTTCATTCAGTAGGAAGGAATTGCTCAAGCTGTGCCGCTACAATAACCGGGTGAACCTGATGCTGCGCGACTTTCGCCCGGAAGACTTCGAGAGTCTGTGGAATATTGACCAGAAGTGTTTCGCTCCCGGCATTGCCTATTCGAAGCGCGAACTGGCCACATACATCCGTCGGCGCGGGTCGTTTACTGTCGTGGCCGAGGCCATCGCCCAGGATGGCGTCTCGCCCGGCGATCCCGGGATTCTGGGTTTCATTGTTGCCGAACACCGGCGCGGCGTCGGCCACATTATCAGCATTGACGTGCTTTCGGAAAGCCGCCGGGCGGGTGTTGGCTCGAAGTTGCTGAGTGCGGCCGAGGAGCGCCTGCGCAGCATCGCCTGCCGCGCCATCTTCCTCGAGACTGCTGTGGACAATGCGTCGGCACTGGCTTTCTACAAGCGGCATAGCTATAGCGTAGTGAAGATTTCTCCCCGCTACTATTCGAACGGCGTGGATGCGTTTGTGCTGGAGAAAGATATCATCAAGCCATCGTGAACAGCCTGCGAGAGACCCTCTTGATCCCGCGCAAATTGCCTATGCTTTGCCATCCTGAAGTTGTATGCTCTTTTACCGAGAAACAGCGCTAGTAGCGGATTCCATGAACCTTCGCGAGACCATGCGCCAGACGCTGGCGACATTCCGCGCCCACAAGATGCGCAGCATCCTCACCATGTTCGGAATCATCTGGGGGATCGCCTCGGTCATTCTTCTGGTCGGATTGGGCCGTGGGTTCAGCGTGGATCAGAAACAGCGCATGGAGACGCTGGGCAAAGACCTGGTGATTCTCTGGGCGGGACGAACGAGTTCCCAAGTCGGTGGCCTGGCTGCCGGCCGGGAGATTGTCCTCACCATTGACGACGCCCAGTTGATCCGCGACGAGTGTTATCTGGTGAAAAGCGTCAGCCCTGAACTGCAGCGCACCATTCCCGAGGTCAGCCAGTTCAATGCCTCCAGCCGGGTCGTCCGCGGAGTGTGGCCGGCATTTCAAGAATTCCGCTCATTAACCCTTGCGCAAGGCCGGCTACTCACCGAAGAAGACGAAGCCGAGAGCCGGCGGGTGGTGGTTTTAGGCTCGGCGGCACGGCAACAGCTGTTCAGCGGAAAGCCCGCTCTGGGCGCGGGATTGGCCATCAAGGGGGTGCCCTATACGGTGATCGGCATTCTTGCCTACAAGAAGCAGGGCGCCAGCTACAACGGAGCCGATAACGACAGCTTGTTCGCGCCCTATTCCGCCGTCGCCCGCGATTTTCCCAAGCCGGAGAAAGCCGGCATTGTCCGCGGGTATCTGGACGACATCGCGCTGCAAGTGGCGAATCCAGAGGAGCATGACGCGGCGGTGCAGCAGGTGCGGCGCTCGCTCGGCCGCGTCCACCATTTCGACGAAGGCGACAAAGACGCAATTTTTGTCTGGGACACAGTCAAAGGCGCGCAACTTTTCGAGAACATTTTTCGCGTAGTAACGCTGTTTTTCGGCTGCGTCGCCATTGTGACCCTGTGCCTGGGCGGAATCGGCGTGATGAATATCATGCTGGTTTCGGTGACCGAGCGCACGCGCGAGATCGGAGTGCGCAAAGCCCTAGGCGCGACGCGCGGCGACATTCTGCGCCAGTTTTTCGCCGAATCCGCCGTCCTGACTCTGGCAAGCGGCGCTCTCGGCCTGCTCTTCGGCGTGAGCCTCTGCCGGCTGATGGCGGTCATTCCGCTGCCTGATTTTGTCCCTCACCCTATCGTGTCTGGCACGTCTATTGTTGTGTCGCTGCTTACGCTCTCGGCGATTACGGTGACGTCGGGCATGTATCCGGCGCAGCGTGCGGCCGAAATGGCGCCCGTGGACTCGCTGCGCTTTGAGTGAAGCTCAATGTAGGGCGCGGGCGTCCCCTCGCCCGTGCTCGCGCACAGGAACGATGGATAGGAGAACCAATGAAAAGCTTCGTCGCCGTCGCAATCCTGATACCCGTTTTTTCCACCTGCGCCGCCGCTTCTATTCAAGGTTCGTTTGACCGCACCTACCAGGTCAGCGGAGCCGTGGATATGGAAGTGTTCACGCACTCCGGCGACATCACGCTGCGCACCGGCCCGGCCGGCACGGTGAAGATCAGTGGCAAGATTCACGTGGGCGACGGCTGGTTCAACGGAAATCACCAGGAGGAAGTCAGCCAGATCGAGAAGAGTCCGCCCATTCGGCAAAATGGCAACAGCATTCGCATTGAAAACGTGGATGTGCGCGACGTTTCCGTTGATTACGAAATCACTGTCCCCGCAGACACTGCCCTGCGCACCCACACCGGCTCCGGAGACCAGAGCATCCACGGCCTCAACAAGCCGATCGAACTGGAAAGCGGTTCGGGCGACATGCGGCTGCGCGAGCTCGCCGGCGGGGTGCGCCTGCACACCGGTTCGGGCGATGTTGAGGCCCGAGAAATTTCCGGCGCATTCCACGCCGAGACCGGCAGCGGCGATATTCGGCTGGATGAAAAAAGCTCGGGCGATGTGCTGGTTCATACCGGATCCGGTGACGTCGAGTTGCGCGGCGTCAATGGCTCGCTGCTCGCCGAAACGGGCAGCGGCGAAGTGCGGGTTACGGGAACGCAAAACGGAACTTGGGAACTGAGAACCCATTCCGGCAATGTAGAGATTCAACTTCCCGCGAACTCGGCTTTTGATCTGGACGCGACCACCGCGTCGGGCGAGGTCGTGGTGGACCGCCCGGTGACCATGATTGTGCAAGGCCGCGTCGCAGAGACGCGACGCGAGGTGAGAGGTCAAGTGGGAAGCGGCGGGCCGCGCCTGATCGTGCACACCGGCTCCGGCGACGTGCACATCGAGTAGAAAACGTAGGTCCGGACGCCGTCGGGAGCCTGGCCTGAGCGGAGTCGAAGGTGGCAGGCGAGCGTAGCGCGCCTCATGCCCAAGGGAGACTCGGATTCACCCCAACTCTGTCCTTTCGAGCGCAGCAGAAGCGTTTACACTCCCGCCGTTAGGCCCGCGTCACGCCCTTATCTTCCCCTTGTTACAAAATCCGAACAAAATCATTTTTCTGCGGCGGCCCCTGTCTTCTTGTGCCACAATGGCAGGCTTCGCGGATGTGCTTGCCGTGTGCGCTCGCGTTCGAGCGCTGGCGGCTTCCCCCGATGGCACATGCTTCCGTCAATCCGCTGCCGGTTGCGGTTGAGCAGGTTATTCGTCCGCGTGTCGCTCCTCTTCGCGAACCTGTTGTTGCATCTGGGCGGGTTGAGCGCTTTGCGTTTCTGAAGGAGCTGGTTCTGCAAAGCCGCCAGGCCCTTTTGCGCAACCGCCTGCGGTCCACGCTTACCATGTTGGGCATCGCCTGGGGATTGGCCTCTGCCGTCATCCTGTTGGCGTACGGCCAGGGTCTCAGCCGCAGCACCCTGCAGGCGTTCCTTGGCATGGGCAACAACATCGTTCTCATGTGGCAGGGCCAGACCAGCATGCACGCCGGCGGCCAGCGGGCGGGAAAGAAAATCAAGTTCGAACTGGAAGATATCCAGGCGATTCGCGACGAAGTGCCGATCGTGCGTGGCGTCAGCGGCGAACTCGACCGCAAGCTTCCTTTCAAGATCGGAACGCGGGTGGTGACGTTCAACGTGCGGGCGGTGGATCTTCCTTACGCGCAGATGCGCAGCCTCGACGTGGAAGATGGCCGCTACTTCAACGAAAGCGATTTCACCGAGCATCGTCGCGTCGTGATCCTGGGCTCGCAGGCCAATAAGCGCGTCTTCCAGGGCGCACCTTCGGTTGGGCAGAGTGTGGAGATCGGTGGGCAGCAGTTTGAAGTGATCGGCGTGCTGCGCAACAAGGTGCAGGACAGCTCTTATGTTGGCCCCGACAATCAGAACGGATTCGTCCCGTTTCCTTTGTTTCGAGACCTGGAGGACCTGCGCGATCCCGAGTTCATCGTCTTCCAGCCAACCGCGCCCGATCTCAGCAAGAAGGCTTTGGACACGGTGCGCGCAGTGCTGGCGCGGCGGCACAACTTCAATCCGAAAGATGAAAAGGCCACACCGGTTTGGGACACCGTGGAAGATCAGGTAATGCTGCGCAATTTTTCGCTGGGATTGGAAGCGTTGCTCGGGCTGATTGGCGCCATTACTCTAGCGGTGGGCGGGGTGGGCGTGATGAACATCATGCTGGTTTCAGTCACCGAGCGTACGCGCGAAATCGGCCTGCGCAAAGCTCTGGGCGCGAAGCGGCGGCATGTGCTGATTCAGTTTCTGCTCGAGGCGCTGGTTCTGACTTTTGTCGGAGGCCTGGTAGGGATTGCCGTGGCGTTCTTTCTCACTTGGGTGATTCCCCCCATGCCGCTTTACAGCGAATCATTCCAGACAGCCAATCACGAAGGCGATATCTTTCTGCATGCGTCGTTTCTGGGGATGGCCATTTCGTTCACGATTCTCACCGCCGTGGGGGTTGTGTCAGGATTCTTTCCCGCGCTGAAGGCTTCCCGCCTCGATCCGGTCGAAGCGCTGAGATATGAGTAGGTAGAAAACTTCTCCTCCCCTATTGCACTTTCGTGAGCAAAAGACCTTCAACTCGAATGGCGTCGTCTCCATCGGAATCAGTCGTTGTCCAAATATTGGACTCGCGAAAGCTCGCGATGCCGAATCTGTCCAATGGTTGGAATAACTTGCTTATCCACAATTCTCTGCGCTAGCGTGTTTGAAGCCGTGCCCGCGGGAGATACCAAGCCCTGAGCATCGTGAATTCTCCCACGGTCTGCGGCCGTCACCCGTCTCCAGTAGTAAACCCTCGGCTCTGGTCTTCACTCAACGAACGATCCGCAGCGGACACCGCTGCTCCTGGAGGACGATTATGAGAACACTTTTCGCAATCGCAGTTGCCGTGGTCATCAGCTTGCCCATACTGCCGTGCATGAACGCACAGACGACGGTTCCCTCAACCTTCTTCGCTATGGACATCAACAAGAACAACAATGTGGACGGCATCACCAACGATCCCTGGCCGACGCAGGTGGGCGTGTCGTTCGGCGTTTATCGAACGCTGGGCAGCGCCATCAAGTGGAGCGATATTGACAACGGAAACGGAACCTACAACTGGACACGGCTTGACGCCTGGCTAAGCCAGGTACAATCCGGGCAACTCGTGATGTTCACAGCCTATTGGACTCCCACCCTCGAGTCCGGAGTTCCTACCGACCCGTGCGGGCATAGTGGCGGCTTGTTTCCTGCTGGAGGTTGCGATTTGCCCTCCGACGTGGACACCACCGACCAGTACTGGAAGACTTTCATCAGTGAATTGTTGAATCACGTGATTAACACGTTCGGATCCGACAAGATCAGCGCAATTGAGGTTTGGAACGAACCGAACAATTCATCGGAGTGCGATCCGCCAGCCGACGGCGGAAACTGCACCCCGGCCCGACTCGCCCGAATGACGGCGGATGCGAAGACGGTTGCCAAGGCCATTGATCCCAACATCCTCATCATTAGCCCTCCGGTGACTGAGAACGCCGGCACCGGGCAGATCGACAACTTCTTCAATGAGTTGTTGGCCGCGGGAATCGCCGGCGATGCCGACATTCTTGGATTCCACGGTTACAGCGGCCCCAGCGCGTCATATTGGATTACGCTGATCAACAGCGTTTACTCCGACATGGCAACGTACGGCGCCACGAATCCCGTGTACGACACCGAGGGAAGTTATGGTCCGGACATGTTGACGAATTCCGATGAGGACCAGGCCTTTCTTGCCAGCTATTATCTGATTCAGGCTGGGTATCTGAGTCAGAAGTTCGAAGGCTTCAGTTGGTATGGATGGGACTTCGCCGGCACCAACTTGTGGGATTTCACCAATGGAGTGATCTTGCCGCCGGGCACAGCCTACGTGAATGTCTATCAGTGGATTGTCGGGGCTCACCCGGTCGGCCAGTGCTTCAATCCGTCCGGATATCCGACCTCGGTTTGGGCGTGCAATTACACACGTTCGGGCGGTTTCCAGGCGCAGGCCGTGTGGGACGACTCGCAAACCTGCAGCGATCAGGGAACCTGCACGTTCCGGATGTACGCTCCGCCAGCGGGAACGGTCGCATATCGTGACTTAAATGGCGGGCTGCATTCTGTCGCGACGTCAAACCTTATGATCGGGCTCAAGCCTATCTTCTTGGAGAACCAGAGCCGATGACATAGCCAGGCATATTGGCCGCGGATGTCTCCCTGTCTCACCCAAGCGGGCGCGACGTGGGGACATCCGCGCGCTTTTCTCACAAAACAGGTTCGCCCTCCAATTACCTCCGTACCTTGACTCTGTTCCCCAGGCCAAGTTACCGTCGAGTTACTCGAATTTATCCCCTCAACGAGGAAGAAACTTGGCGAACCGTCCCATCGTCACCCTGACCACCGATTTCGGTCTCAACGATCATTTTGTCGGCAATATCCGGGGCGTGATTCTCGGCATCGCGCCGGAGGCCGAGATTGTGGACATCTGCCATTCCGTGCAGGCGTTTGACGTGCTTGACGGCGCCATCACCATCGCGCAGGCATATTCCTATTTTCCGAGCGGCACCGTGCACATGGTGATCGTTGATCCGGGGGTGGGAACGGCGCGGCGGCCAATTCTGCTTTCAACCGAGCGCCATACCTTTGTCGCGCCCGACAACGGCGTGCTTTCCATGATTTATGCGCGCGAAGAGCGGGTGCGCGTGAATCACATCACGTCGGAGCACTATTTCCTGCAACCGGTGAGCAACACCTTCCATGCGCGCGACATTTTCGCTCCCGTGGCCGCATACCTCGCCAAGGGTGTGGATCCGGCCAAATTCGGCGACGAGGTCACCGATTTCGTCCGCTTCAATGCGCCCAAGCCCAAGCCGATAGATGAAAAAACCTGGAGGGCGGTGGTTCTGAAAGTGGATCGCTTCGGCAACCTCATTACCAACATCACTCCCCAAGACCTTCCGGCGCTGTTTCAGGCCACGCCACCACCCTTCAAAATTGTGGCTGGGAAACGCGAAATCACCGACATTCACACCAACTACTCCGAGGGCGCGCCCAACGAAGTGTTCGGCATTCTGGGCAGCATGGGATACCTGGAGATTGCCGCCAACCGCGGCGCCGCGGCGCAGATCGTGGGCGCAGGCAAGGGAACTGAAGTGAGTGTCACCCTGGAAGGCGCCGCCGCCGCCGGGAATGGGCAGTAGCCGCCTCACCACCTACCAAAGCACTGTCTCTCTTGACGTTTGTCTGGCGTGAAGTGTAAAGTTGCGCCGATCCGGAAAAGTTTGTTTTCGCGTGCCACTGGACTCCGCATTCCCGGCCTTCCCCCGCCAGGCGCGACCAAGTGGCTGAGTCAGGCCGACGGATCGGTGAAATGCTGACCCGTGTGGTCACTTTTTTATTTTTCGAATCTAAAACCCAAGGAGGGTTGTCATGCGCAAGACGGCAGCGATTTTTCTTGCAGTTTTCGTAACTTGTTCGGCATTGCTGGCTTTCGGCCAGGATAAGTCGGTCAATGTGGGCTGGGTTTTTTCCAACATGATCAAACCCGGCATGACCAAGCAGTTCGAAGAAGGCCGCAAGCGACACATGGAATGGCATCGCAAGCAGAACGACACCTGGAAGTGGGAAATGTGGGAGGTGATGACCGGAGAGCATGTCGGCACCTACCTCTCAGTCAGCTTCGGTCACAGCTTCGCCGATCTCGACACCTGGGAGCAGAAGCTGGGAACGGCGGACACGGCGGACGGCGCTGTGAACATGGCGCCTTACGTGGCTGGAGGCGATGCCAGCATCTGGATGCTGATGAAAGATTCCAGCCGGCTTCCGTCGGAGGACCAGATGTCGAAGATGGCGGAAGTCAGCCATTTCATGCTGAAGCCGGGAAAGGAATCGGACTTTGAGGATGCCATCAAGAAAACCAACGATGCCATCAACAAAGCCAACTGGCCTCCGCATTACGCGTGGTTCTCGCTGGTGGATGGAGGCGAACAGCCGCACTATGTGCTGGTTTATTACATGAACGGCTGGGCGGACCTGGCTCCGACCGAGCCGCCTTTTGACGCCATGATGGAGAAAGCCGTCGGCAAGCACGATGCCGACATGCTGACTCACGTGTTTGAGACCAGCATTCAGAAGGAGTGGACCGAAACCATTCGTTACCGGCCGGAGCTAAGTTACACGCCGGGTAAGTAGGAAGCGTCGGTGAGTGCGATTGTTGTTGAGCGGAACCGGGCAGGCCGGTTCCGCTTTTTACTTTGAACTGCTCGGGTGATAAGGTTTGAGGCTGAGGTCGGGGCGAAGCGAGCTTAAAGCGGGGGGCTGGGAAGCCGCGTCTTGTTTCGCTGCGTTGCCACGTGGCAGGCCGAAGGCGTAAACGTTGTTGTCCCACGAACCGACATAAACCACCCCGTTGGCGACGGCTGGCGAGGAGCCCACATAGCTGCCGGTGGTGTAGCTCCATACCAGAGCCCCGGTCCTGGCGTTCAGCGCGTACATGTTGTAATCGTCCGAGCCCACGTAGACAACGCCATTCGCCACGGCTGCCGAGGAATCCACAGGCTGGGTGGTAGTGTAGCTCCAAAGCAAGGCGCCAGTCCTGGCGTTCAGCGCGTACACCGTGCCGTTGTCCGAGCCAATATAAACCACCCCATTCGCCACGGCGGGGGAGGAATACACCTGGAGGGTGGTGTAGCTCCACAGTAGGGCGCCGGTATGTGCGTTCAGCGCGTACACCGTGCCGTCGTACGATCCGACATAAACCACCCCACTCGCCACCACTGGCGAAGAATCCACATTGCCGCCTGTGGTGTAGCTCCACAGCTTGGTGCCGGTGCGTGCGTTCAACGCGTAGACGTTGTCGTCAGCCGAGCCGACATAAACCACCCCATCCGCGACGGCAGGCGAGGAAAACACCCAGTTACTGGTGGTGTAGCTCCACAGCTTGGTGCCGGTGCGTGCGTTCAACGCGTAGACGTTGTCGTCCATTGAGTCCACATAAACCACGCCATTCGCGACGGCAGGCGAGGCACTCACCTCGCCGCCGGTAGCGTAGCTCCACAGCTTGGCGCCGGTTTTGGCGTTCAGTGCGTACAGCTTGTTGTCGTAAGAGCCGACATAAACTACCCCATTCGCCACTGCGGGCGCGGACCATAGAATATTGCCGGTGTGGTAGCTCCACAACTTGATGCCGGTGCCGGCGTCCAGCGCGTACACGTTGTTGTCGTCCGAGGCGACATAGATCATCCCATTCACGGCTGCGGGCGAAGACTCCACATAGTTGCCGGTTGGGTAGCTCCACTTCAATCCGAGGTGCCCCACGTTCTTGGGGTCAAGCACGTTCTCGAACGGGTTTACACGCGTGCCGTCGGCATCGAAGTGGAACTGGCTCCAATTCGTTTGCACCAGGAACGGTTCTTGAGCGCCTTTGTCATTGTTCCGCTCCAGAGCTGTAACCCAGTGCTTGCCGGGGCGGGCACTGCGGGGCGCCTGAATCTTTGCATCATGGAACGTTCCTTGGCCATCGGTAACCACGAGCGCCTCATCCCTGATGCCGAAATAAATATCTACTCCGACATTGGGATTGAAGCCTTTGCCGGACACCAGAATCTTGCTGGTTGGAGGTCCGGATTTTCTGGAAAGGGTGATAGAAGGCGACGCGTGGGCGATTCCAACGAACAGCAAACATACAACGAACAAAGCGCCAAAGGCGGATGACCGAGATCGTTCGCGAGCGCTCGACATTTGCATTATCCTTACAAGCCCCGATTTGGTGACGTAGGCTGGGACGCCTTGAGCCTGAGGTCGGGGCGAAGCGAGTTTAAGGCGGGGCGCCGGGAAGCCGCGTCTTGTTTCGCTGCGTTGCCACGTGGCAGGCCGAAGGCGTAAATGTTGCCGTCGGATGATCCCACATAGACCATGCCGTTGGCCACCGTTGGAGAGGAATACACACTATTGCCCGTAGCGTAGCTCCACAGCAGAACACCCGTGTGCGCGTCGAGCGCGTAAACGTTACCATCCTGCGAGCCAACGTAAACCACCCCGTTCGCTTTAGCAGGCGAGGAATCCACATAGGAACCTGTTTTGTAGCTCCACAGCTCGGCGCCGGTGCTGGCGCTCACTGCATAGACGTTGTAGTCGTACGAACCGAAGTAGACTGCCGCGTCATCAACGGCTGGCGAAGAAAGCACGCTACCGTTGCTGATGTAGCCCCAAACGCGGGCCCCATCGCTGGCGTTCAGTGCGCCGACGCCGTCGCCCCAGCCCAGGTAAACTAATCCATTCCTAACAGAGGGTGAAGAATAGGTCCCTTCAGTGTCGTAAACCCACACGGGCACACCAGCTTTGGCATCCAGAGCATATATGTTCCTGATCTCACCGCCGACATAAACAATCCCATTCGCCACGGCGGGCGAAGACCCGTCTACTCCGGTACCCGTATACCTCCATAACTCAGCCCCAGTTCGGGCGTTCAGGGCCCATACGCCACCATTGGTACCTTCGGAGCCGACACACAATATCCCGTCCTTCACTGTTGGCGAGGAATCTACCGCCGTCCCGGTGTTGAAAGCCCACAGCTTCACGCCAGTGATCGCGTTCAGTGCGTATACGTTGCCGTCCCACGAGGAAAAATAAACTACCCCATCCACGAAAGCTGGCGCGGTAGCCACAATATCGCGCGTCCTGTAGCTCCACAACAGGGCACCGCTACGAGCACTCAGCGCATATACGTTATGGTCCTGAGAGCCGATATAGACAACCCCATTTGCTGTGGTGGGCGAGGAGGTCCCCACGTCACCGGCCGGGTAGCTCCACTTCAATTCAAGGTTTCCCACGTCCTTGGCGTTCAGCACATTCTCGAACGGGTTTACACGCGTGCCGTCGGCATCGAAGTGGAACTGACTCCAATTCGTCTGCACCAGAAATGGCTTCTGAGCGCCCTGGTCATTGTTGCGTTCCAGTGCGGTGACCCAATGCTTTCCCGGATGTGCGCTGCGCGGCGCATGAATCTTGGCCTCATAAAACGTCCCTTGGCCATCGGTGACGACCAGCGCCTCATCCTTAGTGTCGAAATAAATGTCCAATCCGACATTGGGATTGAAGCCCTTGCCGGACACCAGAATCGTGCTGGTCGGCGGGCCGGATTTCTTGGAAAGAGTGATGGAAGGTGCGGCGAGGGCGACGCCAGGGCGCAGCAAACACGCAATAAACAGAAAGCTGACAGCTTGGCATTTCCGGGAAGCGGACATGTTTCCCTCCTGGCTCGAGTCGCGAATGGGATCAGCGGGGAAGAGTTCTCGAAACGTGGCGATAATCTTGAACGCCGTCTGCTGGTTTGTCAAGATGCAAGAGCTTGCAGCCGGGTGCTGCCGGATCCCCGGCTCGCACAAGCGAGGACGCTCGTGCCTACATCATGAATTCTTCACCTTGGGGTGGGCGTAGCGTTCCATTTCCGCCGTCCACTTCAGAAAGCGCCACAGATTGCGGCGCTCGCGCCAGGTGAACTCCCAGAATTCGATCAGGCCGATCTGCTGCATCTTGACGCCGCAGTAGGTTTCGATCCTCCACAGGAGATACGGACTGCGCCAGGGGGCGAGGTGGTGCCCGCGAGTGGCATTCCACAGGAAGCGAACGATGTGGGGCATGTTAAGAGCATCATAACCTCGGCGCATAGAGAAAATCATTTACCACGGAGACACCGAGACACGGAGGAGGGTTGCGACGGGTGCGGGAATCCGTTCTGTGCCTTAGAATTTGAAGGCATGTCCAGCGACCATTCCCGCCAACGAGCCGAAGATCATTACTATGCCGCCCTGGATTTGGTATCGGAGGGGCGGCAGGAGCAGGCTTTGGCGGAATATCAGAAGTCGCTGGAGGCCGATCCGGCCTTCACCGAAGCCATGCACGGCCTGGCTCGGCTGCTTCAGGATCTGAATCGTCTGGATGAGGCGATCGGCGTCGCTCAACGCATTGCGGAACTGGACCCGGATGACGTTCTGGCGCATACCAGTTTATCGGTGCTCTACCAGAAGAAGGGCATGATCCCGGAGGCGGAAGTGGAAGGGAACAAGGCGCGCGTGCTGGGCTGGAAGCAGCAGTTGAAGAAACCCGGTCCCTCGTCGTAGGTCGTACGTCCTTGGCTGGGCATGAAGACGACCAACTTACAACGATGATTCCCATGTGGGCAATAGGGTCCTCGCCTATGCGCTATCTCGGTGGCTGTCGGTGCCGAGTCGAGAGTCTGTCTGATCGGCCAACGGCGAATGGCGGACGACCAACGACTCCTACAACTCGTATTTTTTCATCAGGTGCCGGAAGGAACGGTAGGAGATTTTGAGCAAGTCGGCGGCGCGGGTCTGGACGCCATTGCACTGTCCCAGGGCGGCGAGCAGCAACGATTTTTCGATGTCGGCGACATATTTTTCCATGTCCACGCCGTCGGGCAAAACGTTGCCGGCGGAAATGCCGTTGGCCATCGTTCCGGCTGCAGCGGCGGCGGCGCGGGCTTTGCCGCGCTCGGCGGGAATTTCGACGCGAAGTTCCTCACCGCTGGCCAGGGCGACGGCGCGCTCGATGGTATTTTCCAGTTGGCGCACGTTGCCCGGCCATTCGTAGGTGCTCAGAGCATCGAGTGAATGCGGGTTCACGCGGGCGATGCTCTTCCCGGCTCCGGGCGCGTATTTCTTGAGAAAGTGGTTGACCAGAAGCGGAATGTCCTCACGGCGTTCGCGCAGGGGCGGCACCAAGATGGGAATCACGCTGAGGCGGTAGTAGAGATCTTCGCGAAAGGTGTTTTCCGCCACCTGCTTGTCCAGGTCGCGATTGGTGGCGGCGATAACGCGCACGTCAATGGCAATTTCGTCGGTGCCGCCCACCGGGCGCACGCAGCGTTCCTGCAACACACGCAGCAGCTTGACCTGCATGGTCAGGCTCATTTCGCTGATTTCATCGAGAAAAATCGTGCCCTGGTCGGCCACTTCAAACAGCCCGCGCTTGTTCTGATTGGCTCCGGTAAAGGCGCCCTTGACGTAGCCGAAGAGTTCGCTCTCGAGCAAAGTTTCCGGGAAGGCGCCGCAGTTGATGGAGACGAAGGGTTCGGTGGCGCGCGGCGAGCAGACGTGGACGGCGCGGGCGACGAGTTCTTTGCCGGTGCCGCTTTCTCCGTAGATCAGGACTGTGCTTTGCGTTGAGGCGACGGTGCGGATGGTTTGCTTGAGTTTTTCCATCGCCGGGCTGACGCCCACGATGTTGTCCAGTGAATTTCGGGTGGCGGCATCGCGCTTGAAGGCGAAGTTCTGGCGGCTGAGCGCCATCTTCTCCAGGGCGCGGTTGATGGCCAGCTTGATTTCGTCCACCAGGCCGGGCGATTTGCGGATGTAATCGGTAGCGCCGCCGGCTTTCACGGCTTGCACGGCGGCTTCATAGTCGTCTACGGCGGTGATGAGAATGACGGCGGAATCGGGCGAGACCAGGTGGGCGTGGCGCAGCACTTCGATGCCGTCGGTGCGCGGCATTTTGATGTCAGTAACGATGACGTCGTAGAGTGCGCCATCGAGCTTGCGCTTGGCTGCGTCGCCAGAGTTGACGGTTTCCACTTTGTGGCCGTCGCGACGCAAGGCAATGTCCAGCATTTCGCAGATGGAGCGCTCGTCGTCGCAAACCAGAATGTTACCCATGCGCTCCTTTCCCCGCGGCCGCGGCGCCGATCAGCGCGGCATGGGGAGCAACTGCCTCGGCGGGCAGAGATTCTTCGGTGGCCAAGCGCCGCAGCCGCAGGACAAAGACGCTGCCCAGGCCCGGCTTGGAGCGCGCCCATACTTTGCCTTCGTGCGCCTGCACGATCTGGTAAACGATGGCCAGGCCGAGTCCGGTGCCGCCTTCAAATTGGGACTGGAAGGGCTCGAAGACTTTTTCGATAAGCTGCTGGCTCATGCCCGGCCCGGTATCGGCAAAGTTGATCTGCCAGTCGTTGCCTGAGGCCTCGACGGATACGGTGAGCGTGCCCCCCGAGGTCATGGCGCGGATGGCGTTCTCGCAGAAGTTCCAGAACACCTGTTTGATCTTGTCACCGTCGGCCTGGGTCCAGGCTTCGCGGATGCCGTATTTTCTTTCCAGGCGGATGCCGCTTTTTTGAGCGAGCAGGCGATTTTCGAGAAGAGTGAATGTATCCTCCAACAGGCGAATCAAATCCACTTGGGCGAACTGGTACTGGCGGCCACGGGAGTAAGCGAGGAAATCGGTGATGATGCCGTTCAGCCGCTCCGACTCGCGGGTAACGATCTGCAGCAGGCGGCGATGCTCTTCACTGAGGTCGGGGATGCCGGAGAGCATGCTTACGGACCCGGCAATTGAAGTCAGGGGATTGCGGATTTCATGGGCGATGGCAGCAGCCAGACGCCCGACGGCCGCCAGTCGGTCCTGCATGCGCACTTCCCGCTCCAGGCGGCGAATTTCGGTGAGGTCGTCGAAGGTGTAAACATAGCCGAGGATTCCGCGTTCGGGCACGGTGAGGGTTGAGACCAGCACGCGGAAGGTTTTGCGGAAGCCATTGGGAGCGACCCAGCGCACTTCGCCGTGGGCGCGCTCGGAATCAATTTGCGGCAGCGGATCGAGAAAAAGCGGCGTGACCGGCTGATTCAGCAGCTGCTCTTCGGAGCGTTCGAGCAGCTTCTGCGCGGCAGTGTTCACCAGGGTGATGCGACCGTCGAGGCCGGTGGTGATCAGGCCACCGCTGATGGACTGCACGATATTTTCATGCAGCGCCTGCAGGCTCTCCAGCGCTCCGCTGGTGTGTTTGAGTTTTACATCCACCTGGCGGAGTTTGCCGGCCAGGACACCCGCCAGGTAAGCGACGGCGAGGTAGCCGAAGAGGTTGACGAAGATGATGGCTTGCAGAGCTTTGACTTCAGGATGCGTCGTCGAGTACGACGGGATGATGGCGAAGTAGGTCAGCTCGAGCACCGTGCCGTAGAGGATGAAGGCCAGCGCCGCCGTCAGGTAGGCCCAGACGCGCGGCATGAGAATACAGGCCACAATGATGACCAGGGGGTAGAGAAAGTTCAGCGAGCTGTCCACGCCGCCGGTGGCGTAGATGACGAGGCTGACCAGAAAAAGATCGGTCAGAACCTGCAGCAGCGCCTGAATGCGGTATTCCCGCCAGAACGAGAGCAGCAGAATGTAAAAGACCGAGGTGGCGTACCACAGCAAAATGGCGTTGATAAAGAGGTGCAGGGGAAAAGGCGTGGGGGTAAGCCGGGCGATGGCCAGCTCGATGCCCAGCAAGAAAGTCAAAATGATGATGCGGACCTTGACCAGCCAGGTCAGCCAGATCCGCTCATCGAAGATGGATTGCATTTCAATACCTGGTGCTAGAAGCTAGTAGCCGCGCCTGCCTTATCCCGCCAGTTTCGCGATCATCGAGAACAGCGGCATGTAAAGCGAAATGACGATGCCGCCGACGGCAACGCCGAGGATGCCGATGATGATCGGTTCGAGCATGGCCAACATATCTTTGGTCGCGGTATCCACCTCGTCTTCGTAGAAGTCGGCGATCTTCTGCAGCATGGCGTCCATGGCGCCGGTGGCTTCGCCGACGCCGATCATCTGGGTCACCATGGCGGGGAAGACGCCGGATTCGCGCAGGGGATCGACGATGGTGCGGCCTTCTTCGATCGCCTTGCGCACCTTCATCAGAGCTTCTTCGAGCACCGCGTTGCCCGAGGTGCGCGCGGTGATGCTGAGACCTTCAAGAATGGGCACACCGGAGGTGATCAGCGTTCCCAGCGTTCTCGTGAAGCGGGCGACCGCGATCTTGCGCAGCAGGATTCCGACCACCGGCATCTTAAGCAAGAGGAAGTCGAGGTAATACTTGCCCTTGGGGTTTTTGCGAATCTGCTTGATGCCGAAGAAGGCGCCTCCGGCGCCGAGGATGAAGAACCACCAGAACTGGCCGACGAAAGCGCTCAGCCCGATGACCACGCGGGTGGGCAACGGCAAGGCCACGCCCAGGCCAGCGAAGAGGTTGGCGAAAATGGGCACGACCCACTTCAAGAGGGCGGCCACGATGAGGCCGGCCAGGGTGATCACCGACACCGGGTAAACCAGGGCCGACTTGACGGCGCCGCGCAGCTTGACCGCCTTTTCGACGTATACGGCGAGGCGTTGCAGGATGATGTCGAGAATACCGCCGGTTTCGCCGGCCTCGATCATGTTGGTCGAAAGATCGTCGAAGATCTTGGGGTACTGGCGCATGGCGTTGGCCAGCGTGGAGCCGCCTTCGACCGTGGTCCGGACGCCGGTCAGCGTCTTTTGAAATGCCGGATTTTCCTGGTTAGCCGCCAGGATTTCCAGACACTGCACCAGGGGCAGGCCGGCGTCGATCATGACCGAGAACTGGCGGAAGAAGACCGCGATCTCCTTGACCTTGACTTTGCCGGAGCCGAAGGTCGGCATGACGAACTCCTTGCCTTTTTCCCGGATGGCGCCGGGGTTGATACGCTCCTTGCGCAACTGGGCCGCCAATGCCTGCTTATTAGCCGACACCCGTTCGCCGCTGACTTTTTCGCCGCTTTCGCTCTTGCCCGAAAATGTAAAAACTGGCATGGTAACCTCTCCTTACTGCACTGTGTTCTCATCGCAAGGCGGGCCTGATTGCGCTCCGCTTGCTCGAAATGCTCTGGTCGTCGTTGCTCTAGCGCTTGCCCGGCGCCGCTGCTTTGGCGGCGGCTGCGCCGCCGGCTTGGTTCTTGTTCAGCAACCCAGCGCCACGGTTGATCATTTCCTGCAGTTCATCCTGATTGCTGGAACGCAACATGGCGACCTCGATTGTGATCTGCTTCTGGAAGTACGCCGTGGCCAGTGCCTGGTTGAACGTCTGCATGCCGAACTTGTCCTGGCCGGATTGCATGGAGGAATAAATCTGGTGAATCTTGTCTTCGCGGATCAGGTTGCGCACGGCGGCGTTCGGCACCAGAATTTCCATGCACATGGCGCGGCCTTTGCCGTCGGCCTTGGGCAACAGGCTCTGACACATGATGCCTTCGAGCACCAGCGACAACTGGGCGCGAATCTGCGGCTGCTGGTGCGCCGGGAACACGTCAATAATGCGGTTGATAGTCGATGAGGCGGAATTGGTGTGCAGCGTGCCGAAGGTAAGGTGCCCGGTTTCGGCGATGCGCAGGGCCGATTCGATGGTTTCCAGGTCTCGCATTTCGCCGATCAGCACCACGTCGGGATCTTCGCGGAGCGCGGCGCGCAGCGCGTCGGAGAAGCTCTTGGTATCGGCGTGCAACTCGCGCTGGTTCACGATGCAGTTCTTGTTCATGTGAACGAATTCGATGGGGTCTTCGATGGTGAGAATGTGGTCGTGCCGCTCGGTGTTGATCTTGTCAATCATGGCGGCCAGGGTGGTGGATTTGCCCGATCCGGTCGGCCCAGTGACCAGGACTAATCCGCGCGGCTTGTCGCACATCTTGCTCACCACCGTGGGAAGCCCGAGCTGGTTGAACGACTTGATCTCGAAAGGAATCAAGCGGAAGACCGCCGAAGTGGCGCCGCGCTGGTTGAACGTGTTGGCGCGGAAGCGGGCCAGGCCTTTCAAGCCGAAGGAGAAGTCCAGTTCCAGATTTTCCTCAAAGCGGTGCTTCTGCGAATCGGTCATCACGCTGTAAGCCAGCTGCTTGGTCTCGGCCGGCGTCATCTGCGGCAGATCGAGCGGCACCAGGTGCCCATGAACACGGATTTGGGGCGGAGAGTTGGTGGTGAGGTGAAGATCGCTTCCCCCCATCTCCAGCATTCGTTTCAACAGATCGCTTAACGAGAGCGACATCGTGGATTCCCTTTCCCTGCGTAATTTCGTTAATGAATCGTTTCCCGAGCCACTTCTTCGAGCGTGGTGACGCCGGCGGCTACTTTGATCAGGCCGCTGCGGCGCAGCGTGATCATGCCGCGCTCGATTGCCTTCTTTTTCAGTTCCACGGCGGAGGCGCCCACCAGGACCAGTTCTCTGATTTCATCGTCCACTTCCATGACTTCATACAGGCCGGCGCGTCCCTTGTAGCCGGTATTGCTGCACACGCCACAGCCTTTGCCTTTCTGAATCTTTACGGACTTGACTTCTTCCGGAGTGAAGCCTTCTTCGATCAGGGTCTGTTGCGGAACGTCCACGGTTTGTGTGCATTCCTTGCAAATGCGGCGCACCAGGCGCTGAGCGCAGATCAGGTGAACCGAGGTTGCGACCAGAAAGGGCTCGATGCCCATGTTCATCAGTCGCGTGATGGTTTCGGGAGCGCCGTTGGTGTGGAGCGTGGAAAGCACCAGGTGTCCCGTAAGGGCGGCTTTGATGGCGATTTCGGCGGTTTCAAAGTCGCGGATTTCGCCCACCAGAATGATGTTCGGGTCCTGCCGCAAAAAGGCGCGCAACGAGGCGGCAAAGTTCAACCCGATTTGCTCCTTCATCTGCACCTGGTTGACGCCGGCCAGCTGAAATTCGACCGGGTCTTCCGCAGTCATAATGTTCGTATCCGGCTTGTTCAGCTGCGCAATGGAGGAATACAGAGTGTTGGTCTTGCCCGATCCTGTCGGCCCAGTCACCAGCACCATGCCGTAGGGCTTGAGGATGGCCTTCTCGAACTTGGCCAGCGACTCCGGCTCAAAGCCCAGCTTGGTCATGTCGAGGCGCAGGTTTTCTTTATCGAGCAGGCGCAGCACGATCTTTTCGCCCCACAGCGTAGGCAGCGTGCTGACGCGGAAGTCGAGCTGCTTTTTGCGCCCGCCAATATTCATCTTCAGCATGATGCGGCCATCCTGCGGCAGCCGCTTCTCGCTGATGTCGAGCTTGGACATGATTTTCAGGCGGGAGGTGATGGCGTCTTTCAACTTGAGCGGCGGCGTCATAATCGACTGCAGCACGCCGTCAATGCGGAAGCGGACGCGGAACTCTTTTTCGTACGGCTCCATGTGAATGTCGCTGGCACCGCGCTTCACCGCGTCGGTGAGCACCAGGTTGACCAGCTTGACGATAGGAGCCTCATCGGCCGCGCGCTCCAGGTCGGCCAGGCCCAGTTCCTGCTGCTCGGCCTGCAGTTCGACGTCGGCTTCGTCCATCTCCGTCATCGACTGCATCACTTGCTCAAGATCTTCTTCTTTAGTGGAGCCGTAGGCTTTGTCAATGCCCTCGAGAATCGAGCTTTCCGAGGCCACCACCGGCTCGATATTGAAGCCGGTCATGAACTTGATGTCGTCCATGGCGAAGACGTTGGTCGGGTCCACCATGGCGATGGTCAGCGAAGCGCCCACGCGGCTCAGCGGCAGAATCTGGTAGCGCTTGGCGGTTTCAAACGGAATCAGCTTGACGACGGAGGCGTCAATTTCGAAATAGGAGAGATTAATAGCGGGAACGCCGTACTGGCGGGAAAGAAAATTAGTGACGTCTTCGTCGCTCAGAAAGCCGAGCTTTACCAGAGCCGCGCCCAAGCGGCAGTTGGTTTCCTTCTGCGTCTTCGTCGCTTGTTCCAACTGCTCCGGGGTAATGACCTTCTCTTTGACCAGAAGATCACCCAGCCGTTGAGACATACCTCGATCTCCTATCTGAGCGGCAGAGGGATATGGACCGACGTCGCTTTGCCCGCGCGAAGTCGCAGCCTGCAGCGGAGAATCGGCAGCGCATCGCGTTGACATAAATTGTCAACGCAAAGGCGTTACGGCGCGAGTAACTATGGTGCTAGGTCCGGGTAACGTGCCGGAAGTAATGGGAAGGCTGGTTGAGTCTTTGATGTAGGGGCGGCTGGGGTCGTTGAATTGGGCTCAAGGCAACCGTGGATGAAGCTCGAGTCTCTCTGGTATGCTCACGTCATAACTGAGACGACGGCAGTCGGCAACGAGGTAGGCTAATCAGGAGGGTTGGTGGCAAAGCGGTCCCCGGCCGTCCGCATAACACGATGGATTGCTCGCGTATGGAGCATTCTCAGCATTGTTGTCGTGGTCGTGTTCACTGTCGGCGCAGCCGTGAGGAGCACCGGCCCGATGCCAACACCTCGGGAATGGGTGGGCCTGGCGCTTTGGCCCATCGGGGTTAGCATCGGACTGATCGTGGCTTGGTATCGAGAGGAACTGGGAGGAATTTCCGCTTTGGGTTGCCTCGCAGCGTTCTACGTTTGGGATCTGGTTCACTCTGGGCAATTGCCCCGGGGTCCGTTCTTCGTTTTGAGTGCAGCACCAGGCATCCTGTTCCTTGTTGCGGGAATGCTGTCTCACCGTCGCGCAGATCATGAGGCCTAGCGTTCAGAGAATTTCGAACTCGCTCGCAGCATGCTCTGAGGGAACCCTTTCCGCTGAAGTGTGTCCTTTCCGCAATACGGCCTTCGGTCAAGGGTATTCATCAAACTGGTCATAGGTTCGTCTTTCGAGTTTGAAACTACCCTACACTCGAATCAGGCCGGCGTGAAAACTAATCCTCGGAAAAAGCAACTGCGCGCGTATTACGAAGCCTTGTACGCCGCCTGGGGATGTCAGCACTGGTGGCCTGCGCGCACACGCTTTGAGGTTATTGCCGGGGCGTATCTCACGCAAAATACTTCGTGGAACAACGTCGAGATTGCCTTGCGCCGTCTGCGAGCTGCGGGCTGGCTGAATCTCAAAGGGATCCGCAATGTGCCGCTGGAAGAACTTGAGAGCTTGATCCGCCCGGCGGGCTACTTCCGCCAGAAAGCCGCCCGGCTGAAAATATTCGTAGCCTTCGTGGATGAGGAATATGGGGGCTCGCTCCATCGCATGTTCGCGCAGCCCACCGAGAAACTGCGCGAACAGTTGCTGGCGCTCAACGGCGTAGGGCCGGAAACCGCGGATTCCATCCTGCTTTACGCCGGCCAACATCCGGTGTTTGTGGTGGACGCCTATACCCGGCGGATCCTCGAGCGCCACGAAATTGTTCCCGCAAATTCTGACTATGAAGAGATTCGTGAGTTGTTCGAGAGGGGACTGTCCGGGGTGCCTGGTGCCACGGGCAGTCGAGCGTCGCTCGACCGGACGGCCCCTTCGACTACGCTCAGGGAAGGCTTGGGCGGCGGTCCCCGGACGTTCAACACCACCCATCGTCCTTCACCCATGAGCCGCGCAAGGCGATCTGAGCTGGTGCAAATTTACAACGATATGCACGGGCTGATTGTGACCGTCGGAAAACGCTATTGCCTGAAGCGGGAGGCGCGGTGCGAAGAGTGTCCGCTGAAGAAGTTTCTGCCGTGAAGAACGGTGGCACGGGCGAGACGCCCGCGCCTACATTGAACCGTGTGCATCCGCTTATAATGAACTTTCTGCCCGCATATACGCGGGCTTGCGCGCGTGTCCGCTCCCGATCCAATCCGCGCGGATTCGAAGCCGACCAGCCGGAAGAAGGTGATTATTCCGGTGGCGGTCGGTATTGCATTGCTCTTTGTTGTGCTGCTGGCGCTGACTTCCTTCGATCTTCCGCCAGCCCTCAACCCGAACACCAATCAGCAGCTGCTGTTTTTTGCCTCACTTTCCGCGCTGACTTTTCTGCTGTTTGTCGCGCTCACCTTCGTTCTGGTGCGGAATCTGCTCAAGCTGTTTGCGGAAAGAAGACTGGGAGTTCTGGGATCGAAGTTCCGCACCCGGTTGGTGGTTGCGAGCCTGTTGCTTTCCTTCCTGCCGGTGATTGGCATGTTTTTCTTCGCCTATGTGCTGATGAACCGGTCCATTGACAAGTGGTTTTCCACGCCGGTGGAAGAAGTGCGCCGGGACACGGCCAACATGACCTCGCTCATGGCCAGCTATGTGGCGCAGAATACCAGAGCGGAAGCCGAATCCATTGCGGCGGAGCCGGAGATCCAGCGGGCGTTCGCGGTGGACAGGTTTTCCGGCGTAGAGACAGAGTTCCAGCGGCATAAATCCACGCTGCAGGGAGGGTTCGCGCTGGCGTTCGAAAACGGCGAGGTGCGGGCTGGCTTCGATCCTCCAGCCAACTGGCTGTTGCTAAAGCCCAAAGTGATGCCGCGGAATGCGGTGTCCGAGCGCTTCACCTGGGAGCAAACGGACTACGTGGTGGGGACGGCGCCGGTGAGTGGGCAGGGCATGATTCTTGTAGCCATGCCGTTGCCGAGGAATTTTTCTGAAACCGTCAGGCAGATTGACGCCAGCCAGCAACGCTATCTGGAACTGGCGCGGCAGCGCCGGCTGGTGCGCCGGACCTACATGGAAGTGTTGCTGTTGCTGACGGTGGTTGTTCTGTTTGCCGCAACCTGGTTCGCCTTATTTCTTTCGAAGCTCGTTACCCGGCCCGTGGTCGCTTTAGCGGAGGCAACGCAGGAAATTTCGCGCGGAAGGCTGGATTATCGGGTGGAGATTCCGGCGGCGGACGAGATCGGCGACCTGGTGCAATCTTTCAACCGCATGGCGGAGGAGCTGGAATCGAGCCGCCGCCAGATTGAAGCTTCCAGTCACGAACTGAGCGCGGCCAACGTAGCCTTGGAGCAGCGGCGTCGCCACATCGAGACGATTCTGGAGAGCATCCCCAACGGCGTGCTTTCGTTGAATGCGGAACGCCGCATCACGCATGCCAATCACGCGCTGCTGCGCCTGTTTCACCCTGCGGGCAGCGAATCGGCGACGCCCGGCAGTCTGATCGGAGCCTCGCTCGGCGCAATCTTCGCTCCGGAAGTTCTCGAAGATCTGGAACCGTTGCTGCGCCGCGCCGACCGCATGGGAACGACAACGACGCAGATGGAGATGACGGTGCAGCGCTCGACGCTGAACGTCGCTACCACGATTGCGAAACTGCGGCATGAGGGGCAAAGTCTGGGATACGTGCTTGTATTCGAGGATCTCTCCGACCTGCTGAAGGCCCAGAAGCAAGCGGCGTGGCGGGAAGTAGCGCGCCGAGTGGCGCATGAGATCAAGAACCCGCTGACCCCGATTGCACTTTCGGCCGAACGCATTCGGCGGCACTTGCAGCGGAGCGCCGCTCCAGACACGGCGTCGGCGCGCGTGTTGCGCAGTTGCGCCGAGACGATCGCCGCGGCGGTGGAGACCGTGCGCACCCTGGTAGATGAATTCTCGACTCTGGCCCGCTTTCCCACAGCCGAGCCCAAGCCCGCGAACATTAACTCCATCATTGAGAATACGCTGGCCATGTTTGACGGGCGCCTGGACAATATTCACCTGCGCACGCGGCTGGCTCCCGATCTGCCGCATGTAATGGCCGATGCGGAGGCCATGAAGCGGGCGCTGGGCAATCTGCTGGACAACGCCGCCGAGGCCATGCAGAACGCGATATTCCGCGAGATCCAAATCTCGACGGCGCTGGTGGCCAGCCGCGATGCGGTGGAGATTACCGTCTCCGATACCGGCCACGGGGTGACGCGGGAGTTGAAAGAGCGGTTGTTTCTGCCTTATTTTTCCACCAAGAAACGTGGCACCGGGCTGGGACTGGCCATTGTGAGCCGTATCGTGGAGGACCATCACGGCGCCATTCGTGTGGAAGAAAACCAGCCGGTCGGCGCCAGGTTTGTGCTGGAGTTACCGATCGTTCCGGAGGCGGCGGTTGCGGCCCCGGTGAATTCTCATGCCTAACGTTCTGATCGTGGATGACGAACCCGGCATCCGCCAATCGTTGAAAGGCGTGCTGGAAGATGAAGGGCTAAAGTCCGCGCTGGCGGAGAGCGGCGAGGCCTGCCTGGAAATCTTGCGGGACCGGAGTTTCGACGTAGTGCTGCTCGACGTGTGGCTGCCGGGCATTGACGGCCTGGAAACGCTGGGCAAGATCCGTGAGCTGGAGGATGCTCCGGAGGTGATTATGATTTCCGGGCACGGGACGATTGAGACCGCGGTGCGCGCGACGAAACTTGGCGCCTACGACTTTCTGGAGAAGCCGTTGTCGGTTGACCGAACCCTGATTCTGGTGAAGAACGCGATCGCCGCGAAGCGCTTACGCGAGGAAAATCGCGACCTGAAGAAGCAACTCATCCCCAGGAGCGTGATCGTGGGCGACAGCATTCCTATGAAGGCCTTGCGCCAGCAGATCCAGATTATGGCGCCGACCAACGGCAGGGTGCTGATCTTCGGAGAATCGGGCACGGGAAAGGAACTGGTTGCGCAGGCGATTCACGCCCGGAGCCTGCGCAAAGACGAGATGTTTGTGGAAGTGAACTGCGCCGCCATTCCCGAGGATCTGATCGAAAGCGAGCTGTTTGGCCACAGAAAAGGATCGTTCCCGGCGGCCACGACCGATAAAGAGGGAACTTTCCAGCGGGCTCACGGCGGCAGTCTCTTTCTCGACGAGATTGGCGATATGAGCCTGAAGACGCAATCCAAGGTGCTGCGCACGCTCGACGAGCAGCGGTTTACGCCGGTGGGCGGCGACGAATCCATCACCGTGGACGTGCGGGTGATCGCCTCGACCAACAAAGATCTGGAAGAGGAAATTTCGCGGGGCAACTTTCGGGAAGATCTTTTCTATCGGCTCAACGTCATTCCATTTTCGGTGCCGCCGCTGCGCGAGCGCAAGGAGGATATTGCCAAGCTGGGGCGCTATTTTTTGAAGGAGTTCTCGGCCACCTACGGCCGCCGCCTGCGCGAAATCACCGACGACGCCATCGAGACTCTGATGCGCTATTCCTGGCCGGGCAATGTTCGAGAACTGCGCAACGTGATGGAACGCATCGTGATCATGAATCCCACCACCATCCGGTTTGAGCGCAAGCATCTGCCACCGCTGGTGCAACGTGATGGCGGCCGGCGCGCCTCGGGTGGCGATTTCTCCACTTTGCACCAGGCGCGCGCCGCCTACGAGCGCGACTATATTCTGAAGAAGCTGGACGAGAATCACGGCAACGTCAGCCGCACCGCCGAGGTGTTGGGCCTGGAGCGGAGCCACCTCTACCGCAAAATGAAGACGCTGGGAATTGCGGTGAAAGAATAGCTTCGATGGAGGGCGGGCGCCATCGCCCGTCGCGTCGAGTTCATGGCAGCAACACTGCCACCCACTCCCCCGCAGCGATTCTCTCGCGATCCGGCAGTACGACGATATAACAGTTCGCCCTCACCGTCGCCGCAATGTCCCCCGATCCCTGCCAGGGCACCAGCTCTACTTCGGCTTGCTCGAACTCGCCCGAAAGGATTGCCGGCAGGAAGCGCTTGAGCCCCGGCTTCGTCCTTACGTCCGATTTCAACCGGGCATGCAGAAAAACCAGCTTTCGCGGCGACATGCCCGCCAGTGCCTCGATCACTGGCCGGGCAAAGAGTTCAAAGGTGATCATGGTCGAAACCGGATTTCCTGGCAGTCCGAAGAAATATGTGCCCTTCCCGGAGGCCCGTGGGACGTGCCCGAAGACGACGGGACGTCCGGGCTGAATCTGCGCGCCGGTGAAGAAAAACTCCGCCCGTAACTCGGCCAGCGTCTGCTCGACGAGATCATATTTGCCCATGGAGACTCCACCGGCCAGCAACAGCAAATCGGCCTGCAGTCCGCGGACGACCAATTCGCGCAAGCGAATGGGTTCGTCCGGCGCAACCGGCAGCAACTCCGGTGTACCGCCGGCTGCCTGGATCTGCGCGGCCAGAGAATAAGTGTTGGAGTTGCGAATCTGACTCGGACCTGGATCAGCGTCAACCGCGACAATTTCGTCTCCTGTCGCCAGCACGGCAATGCGCGGCTTGATGTGGACCAGAATGCGCGATCTGCCGACCGAGGCAGCGACCGCGATGGCGGCGTGATCCAGTCGCACGCCCGCCGCAAGCAACCGCGCGTCCTTCCTGGCCTCCGCGCCTGCGGGAACGACATTGTCTCCGGCGGCGACTGCTTTAGTTATTTCAACGCGATTTCCTTTCTGCGAACTGTATTCGACCATTACGACTGCATCTGCGCCCCAAGGAACGGGCGCGCCGGTCATGATGGCGGCCGCCTGTCTCTGACCTACCTCGATATCGGAGTTCGCTCCAGCTTTGATTTCACCCAACACCTCCAGCTGTGCGGGCAGCTGGCTCAGATCGGAGGCGCGCACCGCGTAGCCATCGCGCGTCGCGCGGGGGAATGGAGGGAAGTCGCGATCGGCCACCAGCGGTTCCGCCAGGATTCGGCCGGCGGACTCGAGCAGCCCAACTTCCTGTTTGCCTGTGGGACCAAGATGCGCCGCGTGTTCCTCGACCACATGGCGGGCCTGCTCAAAGCTGAGAACGGTCGGGGCGGACGTGGAAGGCATGGAGGAGATGATACGAGGCTGGACTGAGAAATCCAACGGCAGGGTGAGAAGTGTCCGTCCGGCATCTCCCGATTCTCGCGGCTCTCCCTCTGCCGTGCCCCGATGCTAAACTGAATCTCCTATGACCATTCCTTCGCAGCCGAATATCAAGCTGGTCAGTGCGCCGGAGTATCGCGAAAACTACGCCAACAGCGTGCAGGTGCGGGTCAACGTGTGGGACTTTTTCCTGGTCTTCGGCACGCTGCAGCAGCAGACCGAGGCGCAAGTGGAAGTCAAGAATTTTCAGGGCATTTATCTGAGTCCGCAACAGGCCAAGGCGCTGATGGCGATTCTGCAGCAGAATGTTTCCGGGTATGAGAACGCGTTTGGCGAGATCAAGCTCGATCCGCGGATGACCGCAACCGGGCCGGTTCATTAGGCCGACCGTGGTCCGCAAGAGCGAATTCCGTGGGAATGCAGCCGCGCTGTTTCTGCTGTTTCTGGCGCTGCTCGCCTTGCACGCTTCGCTGTTGCGCCTGCCTTACTTCTGGGATGAAGCGGGATACTATGTTCCGGCGGCGCGAGATCTGCTGCTGAGCGGCAGCCTGATTCCCCAGTCTTCGATTTCCAATGCGCATCCTCCGCTGGTCATGGCCTACCTGGCGCTGGCGTGGAAAGTTTTCGGCTTTGCGCCGATTGTTACGCGCACAGCCATGCTGCTGATGGCGGCATTTTCGTTGCTGGGAATTTTCCGGCTGGCGGAGCGTGTAGCCAATACCGAAACCGCCCTCGCCTCGGTAGCATGCACTGCGCTCTATCCCGTATTCTTCACGCAGAGCTCGCTTGCGCAGGTGGACCTGGCGGCGGCGGGCTTCACCTTCTGGGGCTTTCTCGCGCATGTAGAAGAACGCCGCTGGAGAACCGCGCTATGGTTCTCCCTGGCGGTCTTGGCGAAGGAGACGGCGATTCTGGCACCGCTGGCGTTGTTTGGCTGGTGTGTCGTGTCAACCCCGAAGTCAGGCAAAGTCTGGCACGCCTTCCCACTCCTTTTTCCTCTTATCCCTCTGATGCTGTGGTACGCGTTTCACTACGCTCGCACCGGATACGTCTTCGGCAATCCTGAATTCTTCCGCTACAACGTGCAGGACACGCTGCATCCGCTGCGCATCGTGCTGGCGCTCGGGCTGCGCATCTGGCAGACGGTCGGAAATCTCAATCTGTTTGTGCTGACGGCGGCCGCGTTGCTGGCAATGTGGCTGCCGCCCCTGCGCGATCGCGAGCAAGAACGGCCACGAATCGCGCTCGACACGCAATACGCTTTTCTGGCCGTGATTCTGGGATACGTGGGCGCCATGTCGGTGATCGGCGGCGCGGTGCTGGCGCGCTATATGCTTCCGACCATTCCACTGGTGATCATCGTCTGCGTCTCGACTTTGCGCCGTAGAGTGCGGTTCTGGCCAGTCTTGATTGCCGCCGTGCTGCTGGGATTTGTGGCCACCCTGGTTTTCAATCCCGCTTACGGCATCTCTTTTGAAGACAATCTTTCTTATCGCGATTACGTTCTGCTGCACGAAGACGCGGAACATTTCATCGAATCCCACTATCCCATGGTGCAAGTCCTGACAGCGTGGCCCGCGAGCGACGAACTCTCGCGGCCGTATCTCGGCTACGTTACCCGCCCGGTGCGGGTGGTGCGCATTGAGAACTTTTCCTTGGAACCACTCATGGCTGCCGCCGATTCTCCGGCGAACTTCGATATCGCGCTGGTATTCTCCACCAAATACCAGCCGCACACATGGTTCGACCGATGGAGCACCTGGGAGCGCTGGAAGAGGGACTACTTTGGTTTCCATCGCGACGCTCAGGCACCGCTGGCGGCGCAGATTCTGGGCGGGGGAGTGGTTTACAGCGAGGGACGCAAGGGCCAGTGGGTGGCGGTGATTGCAATCGCGCGCGTGCAGGAAGCGAGGGCGGGAGCGAGCGCCCGCCCTCGCACAACCTACGCTTTGCCGCCAGCCAATTTTTGAGCCTTCACCCGAATGAAGGCATAGTTCAACTGGGGAAGGGAATTGAAAGCCGCCGCTTTGCCCGCATATTCCTGAGCCTTGGCATGATCGCCTTTGCCCTGATACGCCAGGCTCAGGCGATAGAGGTTTTGCGGATTCTGCCCGTTGGCCTGCTGCAGTTCCGTAATGGCTGTGTCGTAATCTTTTTGCGCCCATGCAATCCGCCCTGCCAGTTCATGGGCCTGCTTTTGCAATTGAGGATTGTGTGTGGCTTCCACGCCCGTCCGATACTCTTCCGCATGAGTCTTGGCGGCGGCGAAATCCTTCTTCCCGATGGCCACGGCCGTGAGGTTGAAGTGATGGAGAAGAGTGTTATTGTCTTTGATCTCCTGCGACAGGCTCGAAGTCTGAATTAACTGCCACGAGCGATCGAAGGTCTGCGCCGCGACGTCGTACTTCTGCATTTCGAGATAAATGTTGCCCTTGGCCAGCAGGTCGGCCGACATGGCAGCAGCGTCATTCTTCTTTTCGGCGACGGCATATTCCTTGTCCATGGCCAGCAGGGCCTTGTCCAGTTTGCCGCTGTCAGCTGCCACCACCGCCATCCCGAAGTACGCTGTGCGGAGTTCGCCGTCGTTGCGCGCCTGATCCGCCATCCGCTGCAGTTCGGCACTTGCATCGTCCCATTTGCCCGTGTACATAAGGTCGGCGGAGATGCCGAAGTGCGATGCCATGAAGTGGGAATCCACGGACAGGGCTTTGTGATATTGCGTGATCGAGTCGTCAAACCGCCCCATCTTCAGCAGCATCTCGGCGTAGGAGTCATAAGGGTTAGGATCGTTGGGAATCAGTTCAACATATTTCTTGAACGCCTGCTCGGCATTGGGCCAGTCGGCTTGCTGGCGATAAGAATAACCGAGCAGGTTGTATGCCGGCGAGTAGTTCGCAGCCAGTTCCGTAGCACGTTTGAGATGCTCGACGGCTCCGGCATAATCCTGCTGGCCAAAGCAGTATGTGCCCAAGGCGAATTGTGCCCGCTCGTCGTTCGGGTAGGCCGCGATCAGCTTCTCCAGGTACTCTCTCTGCTTGGAAACGTCGCCGTTGGTGCCGGCCTGGTTGGCCCAGATGACGAGCCTCTCGCCTTCCGAAGACTTGTCGGCGAGGCTCACGGCTTTCTTTTCGTGTTCGAAGAATTCCTTCGCCGTGGGAGAGTTGTTGGCGCGCGCCAGTTCGGCCGTGGCGAAGTCTGGATCGAGCGCGATGGCTTTGTCGAAATGCTGAATGGATTCTGTTCCCAGCAGCCTTTCGGAAAGATCGCGCCCCTGCAGGTATTCCCTTTTTGCCTCTTCGGAATTTGTGGTGATGGGGACCTTGCCGGTCTCCGACGCCGCCACAGCAGTAACCGCATTATTCGTATTGCTGCAGGCGATTTCCGCGGCGACCCCTAGCACGATCGCGGCAATCGTCAGGTAGCGCACACAGCTAATATGGCGCATGGTTTTTCTCCTTCGATGTGGGATTAAACTTTTGGCCCGTCATCCGGGCGATGCGGCGCGATTCGCGCTGTGCGCAATCGCGGCTGACGACAGTCGTATCGCCCCGCGAAAATCACGCCGCAGCATCATGCAATATGGCTTTCTTCGGATGAACGCCTTATGTTTTCTAGACTGGCTGATTTTGTTTTGGATAGCAGAACGTAAACAAGCTCGAACATAACACGGGACGAATCGGTGACTCGGCTGTGTGGGCGGGGCGAGCACTTCGTCTGAGTCCATCGGCCCACGATTGTGGGGTCTAAAGTCCTGATTGACGGTTGTTCCATCCGGCCACTAAACTTCCGGGCTGGTAAGTTTGTTCTTCGCCCGGCCCCGCGGGGTTATTGGGCCGTGCGATAAAACCGGGTGTTCCGCTTCGGCCGCTGAAAAAATCCAAGGAGGAGACAATGAAGCCACGGTTTACATTGCTGTCCATGGTGTTGCTGTTAGTCCCAATCGCGCTGCTGGCGAGCGTATCTCTACCCGCACACGCGCAGAAATTTACCGATCTGTATAACTTTACTGGCGGAAGCGACGGAGGCGGCCCTTACGGCGGTGTCATCCGAGACAAAACTGGCACCCTCTATGGAACGACCCGGGCCGGCGGGGACTCCAATGACGGAACGGTCTGGAAGCTGAGCAAGGGAACGGAGACCGTGCTGCACAGCTTTTCGGGTTCCGACGGTTCGGCTCCCTTTGCCACGCTTGCCACGGACGCATCCGGGAACCTCTATGGAACGGCATCCACGGGCGGCTCCTCGGGCTACGGAACTGTATTCAAACTGAGTTCATCGGGCAAGTTTTCCACCTTGTACACGTTTACCGGAAGCTCCGATGGTGCCAACCCATACTCCGGCCTGATTCTGGACAAGAACGGTAACCTTTACGGAACGACCGCGGCCGGCGGCACGAGCGGTGTCGGCACCGTGTTCAAGGTTAATATCAAGAGCAAGAAGGAAACCGTGCTGCACAGCTTCGCCGGCGGCTCCGATGGCGCCTATCCTTATTATGGGAACCTGCTCCTGGACTCGAAGGGCAACCTTTATGGCAATGCGACGATCGGCGGTTCCTCGAACGATGGCGTGGTCTGGGAAATCACCGCGAAAGGCAAGGAGATCATTCTCCACAGCTTTACCGGAGGCTCGGATGGCGCAGACCCCTTCGAGCACAGCCTCGCGATGGACACCAAGGGTAATCTCTACGGAACGACGGAGGAAGGCGGCGCTAATAGCCTCGGCATCGTCTTCATGGTCAATATCAAGAGCAAAAAGGAAACCGTCCTGTACACCTTCACCGGCGGATCGGACGGCGGAGAACCTTCGGCCGGGCTGGTTCGCGCCTCTAATGGGACGCTTTATGGTACAACCCAGGTGGGCGGAGCGAATTCCGCCGGCGTAGTTTTCCAGTTGATCGGGAAAAAGGAAACCGTGCTGCACACCTTCGATGGCACCGACGGATCGAATCCCTTTGCCGCTCCTCTTCTCTATGTCAAGGGCACGCTCTATGGCGTGACGGATTTCGGTGGCGCTGACGGTGACGGGGTGGTGTTCTCGCTGAAGCCATAACTTGTAGTCAGGATGGCGGCCTCAATCACGGGGCGCGGGGTGTGGGATTAACCGATCTCAATCCCGCGCCATCAGATGGCAGGAGTGCGTCTTGGCAATCAGCCAGACCTGCTTGCCGGGACGAAGCAGCAAAGCATCGCGCGCGGCCAGCGTGAGATGGGCTTCCATTTCGACGCCGCAGTCAACTCGCGCCACCACGATCACATCACGCTGGTCCAGAGAAACAATCTTGCCGGACAGGACATTGCGCGCGCTCAATCCCACGGGCAGGGAAGCGGCCAGCAGAATATCACCGGCACGGATGCCCAGGCGCAGGCTTGATCCTGCTTCGGCCCGCATGAGCGGCGTTTCCAGTTCCACCGCGCTGCCTGCGATCCGGCAAGTCATGGTGCCACGGTCTTCGTGGCTCGCGATCACGTCTGCGTCGAAGATATTCTCGAAGCCTGCGAGCTGCGCCACCGTCTCCAGGCGTGGCGCGGACATGACTTCATGCGGAGTGCCATCCGCGGCAATCCGGCCGTTTTCCAGCACCAGCACCCGCGCGCCGAGCGCGAAAACCTCGTCGCGATTGTGCGTCACGTAGAGAATCGGAATGGCGTGCGCGTGATTCCAGGCGCGCAGGTCCTCAATGATCTTTGCCTTGATGCCGGCGTCGAGCGCGGTCATCGGTTCGTCGAGCAGGAGCAGGCAGGGATCGGTGACCAGGGCGCGGGCCAGAGCCACCCGCTGCCGCTCGCCGCCGGAGATTTCGCCGGGTTTCTGCGCGCGCAGGTGCGAGATGCGGAACGACTCAAGGATGGCATCGGTTCGCCGTCGCCGCTCGTTTCCCGGGACAGCCAGCAATCCATACGAGACGTTTTTTGTGACGCTGAGGTGAGGAAACAATGCGAGATCCTGAAAGACATAGCCGATCCCGCGGCGGCGCGCCGGGATATTGATTCCGCGCGGGTGATGGAACAGACGCTTGCCGGCGACGGTAATTTCGCCCGAGTCGGGCGCTACCAGACCTGCCAGACAGTTGAGCAATGTGGTTTTTCCTGCGCCGGATGGGCCGAAAAGAATGGTGATGCCGGCGGCGGCAGTTAGCGATACGTCGAGCGCGAAATCGTGGCCATTTCTCGTGTATTGTTTGCAAACCCGTACCGTCAGCGCGTCAGGCAGCGGGATGAGAATCGGTTCCGCGTTCGTCGCCGCTGTCTTGGTCGAAGCCACGATGACAATTGTAGCGGTGATGGCGAATCGCGGAGTGGATTGTGACAAATTGTCCCATGGAGCGCGTTCGCCGCCTAACGCACCGTTTCCCACCGCGATGCGTCGGCCAAGCTGGGCCACAGGGACAAAGTGTCCCGCCCCTCCTGCTCCCCGGAAAGCAGGAACCACCGCATTGTCAAGAGGTTACAGCCTCTGCGGTTTGGACGGCCCCGTGCAACCAAGCGCTTGAGGAGAGAGTGCTATGTCCTGGAAATTCATCCACGCGGTCAGCCAGCGCAGCCTGTGGCTGGCGCTGATCGTGGGGACGATGTTCGGAGCCGGTCAACTGATTCCCCCGCAAATCGCAACCAAAGCCGTTTCTCTAATGGCCTCAGCCGTCTGGGGCTCGTGAAAGGTGATTCAGGGAACACCACAATGAGAGCACAACTTCAACACGCAGCGGAGAGCCCACACGCCCATGGGGTGTGCTGGCGGGTTGCCTCGCTGCTGATCTTACTTGCTGCCAGCGTCGTTTCAAGCAACGCGGTGGTGCAGACTACCGGCAAGGAGCCGGTCGCGCGAGCACACGCCAAGCTGGCCAGGGATTTGCATTACAACAAACCGGATCAACTGATCAACGTAATCGTTCAGTTCCGGGTTACACCTCGCGCCGAGCACTACGCCCGCATGGCAAATCGTGGAGCTCAGGTGCGCACCAAGTTGCACAGCATCCACGCGGCAGCCTTCCAGCTTCCGGCATCGGCGATCGCGGAATTGGAAAAGGATCCCGATATACTCTATGTCTCGCCGGACCGCACGGTGAGCCTTACCAGCGCCAGCACGCCGACCTATGAATCCGCCGTGCAGGCCGACGTTGCTGCCACCAACTACAGCGTTGATGGCACCGGCATCGGAGTGGCCGTGATTGACAGCGGCGTTTCCGATCACAAGGACATCCACGGCACGTCCGCAACCCGTGTGGTGCACAGCGAGAGCTTTGTTTCCGGAGTGACGGCAACCGCCGACGCTTACGGGCACGGAACTCACGTGGCTGGCATCATCGCCGGCAACGCAGCGGCTTCAGGTGCGGGCAGCGGATATGCCAACCGGATTCCGGGCATGGCGCCGAATGCCAATATCATCAACCTGCGCGTTCTGGATCAGAACGGCGCGGGCACCGACAGCCAGGTGATCGCCGCCATCCAGCGCGCGATTGCACTGCAGAGCCAATACAACATTCGCATTATCAACCTGTCGTTGGGGCGTCCGGTGTATGAAAGCTATACGCTGGATCCGCTCTGCCAGGCCGTGGAACAGGCCTGGAAGGCGGGCATTGTGGTGGTGGTGGCGGCGGGCAACAGTGGCCGCGACAACTCCCACGGCACCAACGGATTTGGCACGATCGGCGCTCCGGGCAACGATCCCGCTGTGATCACGGTCGGCGCGACGAGGCTGGGATCTACCATCCGCGTCTCCGACACGATCGCCAGCTACAGTTCGAAAGGCCCGACGTTGGTTGACCACATCGTGAAGCCGGACCTGGTTGCTCCGGGCAACCGCATCGTGTCTCTGCTCTCGAAGGGCAGCACACTCGACGTCAACAATCCTGGGCTCGAAGACGCCCCGGATAATCCGTCCGCTTGTCCGGGAACCTGTCCGACCAGCTATTTCCGTCTGAGCGGCACCAGCATGTCAACCCCGGTGGTCAGCGGAGCGGTGGCGCTGATGCTGCAGAAATATCCGAGCCTGACGCCGGACACGGTCAAGGCCCGGTTGATGAAGACAGCCTGGAAGGGATTCACGCAATACAGTTCTTCCTACGATGACTTCAACAACCGCTACGACAACCAGTACGACCTGTTCACCTACGGCGCTGGCTATCTGGATGTGAACGCGGCCCTGGGCAGCACGGACGTGGCCAACGGATTGGCCTTGTCGCCCACCGCGGTTTACAACTCGAAAACCGGAACCATTTCGATCGTGAACACCACGCTCGGAACCGGATCGGCGCTCTACGGCACCTCGGTGGTTTGGGGCAATTCGGTGCTCTGGGGCACTTCGGTGGTCTGGGGCAATTGCACATTACTGGCTAACTCGGTGGTCTGGGGAAGCTCGGTAGTGTGGGGCAACGTCGCCGACACCGGATTCAGCGTGGTTTGGGGAAGCAGCGTCAGCGCGACGAGCACCAGCGCAACTTCGGCCTTCAGCGATGGCCAGGATGGAGAGAACTAACATGAACACTCTATCCACAAAAGCCAAAGTTCTGATCGCAGTCGTAGTGGTGAGTAGTCTGGCAGTTCTCGGCAAGGCGCTGTTGAATTGGGGTCAGGTACAAGACTACGGGCGCTTCGCGGCCTACCTGCTCGTGGCAGTAGTTGCGGCGCGGTTCAAAGTCTCCTTACCCAGGATGACGGGCTCGATGTCGGTGAATCTGCCCTTCATTCTCCTGGCGCTGATCGAGCTGAATCTGACCGAAGCTCTGATCATCGCCGCCGCCTCCACGTTCGTCCAGTGCTTCTGGCCGGAAAGCAAGAAGCGCAATATGGTCCATGTGGTCTTCAACGTCGCGGTGCTAGTGATCGCGGCGCAGCTCACCTGGTTGGTCATGCGAACGGGAACGCACAACGCGGCCCTGGCCATTGTGCTGGGAGCCATTACAGTGCTGATTGCCAACACCATGCCCGTGGCGGCCATCATCGCCATCACGGAAAGCGGACAAGTGGGACGGATCTGGACGCAGATTCTGCGCCTGACCTTCCCGTACTACTTGCTTGCGGCTGGCATCGCTGGTTTGGTCAAATTGGCCAACTATGCGGTGGGCTGGCAGGTGCCGGTCATGATTCTGCCGGCCATGCTGCTGGTCTATCACTCCTACACAACCTACTTCCACCAGCTGAGTGACCTGGCGATGGTCTCCGGCTCTGCGGCAATGGCCGCCAGGGCAGGATCGCGCTAACCCTCAGTCTGACAACCCTTCGCCCTGCGCGTGAGCGCAGGGCGATTTCTTTTCTCTTTTGTCCCTCTGAAAGTCAGTGCGAATCCGCGGTACGGTGATTTGTGAACCCTGAGGACAAGGTCCGTGGCGCGCAGCTTTCGAAAACCGGGGGCTGGCCCGCCTTTGGACACTACCACGACCGAGGCTGCCCCACCCAACGCGGTGTTCGTTGGGTGGGAGGCACGACTCCTGACACAACAGGATTTTCCAAATCGAATGCCTGTCAATCGGAAGCCTATCCGGGAAGGAGTGCCCCGCCCAGCTTTCGAAAACCGCGAGCTGGGGCAGCCGTTTTCATCGCTGCGTCAGACAAAAGGCAAAGCTGGGCCAGCCCCCCGTCTATCTTGAATCACGAACCGCCGAACTCGCCAGCCGGTTGGCTTCAGAGTTGTGCTCGCGGCGTACATGAGAGATGGAGAACTGCAGCGATCGCGCCAGCTTGCGGCAGACCCAATGAAGGGAATACAGCCGGGCACTGCGGCAGCGGTATTCGCCGCGCATCTGCTTCACCACAACTTCCGAATCCGAATAGACGTGCAAAGCCGTGGCGCGCAGAACGAGGGCGCATTGCAAGGCTTCCATCAGGGCAACGTACTCGGCGACGTTGTTGTCTTGGCGACCGATCCATTTCGCGATTCTGATTCGCTCTCCGCCCGGGCGATGGATCACCACTCCGATCCCGGAGGGACCAGGGTTGCCCAGGGAGCCGCCATCCACATAAGCGATGAGGTCAGACATGGTCGTCTGTCATCACCATGAAGGAAACGAGCATCATCGTCAAGATGCTTGCATGGTTCGCGCAGTGGCGCAGTCGCCTTTTTCTGAGGATGCGCGCCAGACGTGCGACTATTTGCCTCGCAAAGAACGCGAGGCATTCGCACGGCGCGCCCAGATCCCTCGCTCGCCAAAATCAGCGGCTCGGGATGACAAGGCGACCTGCGCGACCGCCGTTTGCGCTGCTGTGCAAGAGGTTGTGGAAAAGCGGGACGAGACATTTGCGGGCTCGATAAAGGTCAAACGCTCAAGCAATTGCGGTGTGTAAATGATCCACAGAATTTTCCTCAGTTGCACTGAAATGGGGCATTGACAATCACCCGCATAGCTTTTAACTTCGCGGGCGTCGACGGTTGAAAGGGTTGGCTCAAATTAAAACTTAGCCAGTCCGAAGTAGGCCGGGTAATCAGCCAGTCGGGGCAACCTGAAGGGCAACCGAACCCGAAAAAACCAACGGCTCTGCGAGGAGCAGTTGGGGTTCGGAACCGCGAAAGCGGTGATTACATCAAGGGCCGTGACGGTGCATGCGTCCACGCTGCTGGGTCCCTCGCAGGAGCTAACAGCTAGAGCATAACCAATGTCACGGCCTTTCCTATTTCTCCCACCTTGCCGGTCGTTCGTCCGCGTCGGTTCGTACTTCACGAGCGATTGGTTTTTCGCACTGCCGCGCACCCTTCAATCCCCACAAACGCAGCACGACGATGGCAATCCGCGCGCTGCCAGCTTCGCGAAAAGGCATCTGCCGACCCCACGTCGGCTTGGCTGGCCCATCCGTGCCTGCCCTTAACACCAAGAGGCCATTTACCAGAAACGTCAACGCACATAACCTGATTCCATCAGTCACAAGTCAACGCCTGGGACGCTTTTGGTCGGGCAGCGATTTAATTGTTGCGCACCGGTCTTCCAGGTTTGAAAAATAAGCGTGGGGTGCGAAATGGCAGACAAAATGGAGACTTCCTTTGCGGTCATTCGCTTTAACGAGCGGACCTATCAGTCAGCCGGGGTTATCGCCGTCATTAAAGGAATGGAAACCGCGCAGAGAACGCTTAACGACTACGATTGGTGCCAGAGCTCGGAAGACCGCAGGGCAGGCTGGCGTTATTTTATCGAGGAAACGGATCTACGGCCGGGCATGGATCCGGACAAGGCCACCAAGCTGCGCCAGCTCAGGCTTGACATGCTAGAGTCACAGGCGTAACGCGCGGGCGGTCACGCTCGTGCGAGTCCATCATGACGGGAGCTGCGGGCGTGTCGGCTAAGTTCTCCACCCTAAATCGCAACGAACGCGATTCTAGGAATGAGGCACCCGCTTGTGTTGTATAAGGGAAAACGCCGGAATCGTCAGATCACCGGCTTGTTCTTGTAGGCCTTGTATCCCATGGGCGTCAGCCGGACTTCGCCGCGGATCTGTTCCTCAACATAGCCTTCATTGCGCAACTCGGCCAGGGCCACGCGTGCGGCTGCGGAATCCACCGTCTGCTTGGGCAGCCGCAGGAAATGATCCGGTTCCCGCTCGTAGAAATGGCCCAGGGTGACGAGCAATTCATTCTGGATGGGTTGCCAAACCATATACGCCTCGTTGCGCTGCTAAGAAAATGGTAGCCGGCGGGCGGAAAACGGGGAATGGCCTCCGTGTGCCATCGCATGGCACCTTAGTCACCAGAGGGCAACACGCAAGGAACCGGCGGGATGACCGGGGTCACCAGAGTGGGATTACAGGGGTGAGTCCTTATCCCCGAAACGGGCCATTGCCGGTTCGCCGCAGGGGGTACAAACTGGATTCAGTAATTCATTACGTGACAGGGGCGAGGGCAAAGAACATGAGGGCGATGTTTCACAAGCTGTGGACGCAGGAAGAAGGGCAGGATGTAGCCGAGTACGCGGTGATGCTGGCCGTGGTCCTGGTGATTGTTGTGGGTACGGTGCGGCTGATTGGCGGAAACGCCAACAACGTTTTCTCCAGCGTCGCCAGTTCGGTTACGGGTTGATGCGCGGCAGGTGTCGAAAGGCTTGGATAATAGTATGACAGAGTGGTCGAAGAGAGAGCCGAACAGAGTGCACGATTTCGCCGAGCGTGCGCTGGTATCACTGGGATTGGTGGTGGTGACGGTGATCAGTGCGCTGCGCCTGATCGGAATCGTGCAGTAAGGGCGACAGCCCGGCTGGCCCGCCGATTCGCGTCGCGGGATGCCCGGGCGCGGCTGCTTTCCACCGAATTACTTTCCGAATCATAGACTTCGCCTTCTGAGTTGTTGACGCCGGTTGCACCAGCCGCGATCGTTTTGCCGTCATAAGTACGGCGACCATCCCACAAGATCATTCTCCGAGCGCCTGCACCGATTTCTCCCGGAGCTACGCTCTGCGCGACAGCCGAGGGAGGCTGTCGCCACGGGAGTAATCTCGCGGTTCAATCCAAACTTCCCGTGAAATCTTCGCGGACATAGTGAAAGAAAATCGAAGTCGAAGTGTGCCCGGCGGGCAGAGCCTCGCGCGAGTGCGGAATTTGGCAGCCGCGGTAAACCAGCGCGTCTCCCAGCGCCTGATACACCGTTACCTGCCCCGACTCGAGATGCAAGCGCAGCGGCCAGGGCGTGGCGACGCGGGGTTCGGGCGCGTAATCGAGACAAAGAGTAATGCTGAACTCACACTGCTCGCGGTCGGTATGCTTCTTCAGGATCGCGCCCGGCTGGTAGGAAGCCATGTACACGTACGACGGCTTCACCGGTTCGCCCGCGATGGCCGAAACGGCACCGGTGAGCCGGCGGTGAAAGAAGCGCGCGACGGGTTCGTTGTGGGCCACATAGCGGAGCGAACTCTGATGATCGCCGAGAGGAATCTTCCCGGTGCGGATGTGATGGCGATAATACCGGCGTAGGGCGGCGACATGAAAAGGATGAATCAGGCCAGCGACGGGAACGTAACCTTTTTGCTGGAACAGCGGCCGGCATCGCGATACGGTCTCGTGCCATCGCTGGCGCTGTTCGTCGGCATAATTTTCGGCCACGAGCAGGTTGGCCATGGTGAGCGTGCGACGCGTCTCGGGCGAGAGGGAAGCGGGTGCTTGATCGCCGGGTTTCAATCGGGCAAACTTCGCCGCCAGCTTCGGGCCGAGACAGAATGGCAGCGGGCCGCAGATGGCATCGGGAATCCACAGCAGGTCGCCGGGTGTGGCGAAAGGCATCGGAGATTGTTCAAAAGACTTCTGGTCACGCGCGAAAAAGAATTCCGGATTCACAAATAACGGACGACCAGCCAGACCCTCCCAGAAACCTGGCCGGAGGAGAAAACGGGCGGGGACCAGGTGGTCCGGCTGATCGTCCAGGCGGCAATAGAAGAGCGACCGGGGAAGCCCGGGCACAGGGTGTAGAGGCTCCCCGGTCAGTTGCTCAATCCATGCCAGCCAAGCTGCGTCATTTACCTGTGCAGCCATCCGTTCACCGTAAAGCGGCTGTCGGCGAATGCCGCTGACGGGCATTCGACGGTGGTGATCTCGTGCGCCAGCGAGCTGACGAACATCACGCACTGGTTCTGTTCGGGCACGATGACGCGGTAGTTTACGGTCGGAACATACTGGTTGTTCTCCCAGCGCGAGTCGTAGATCCGCAGCTCGCCGCCGCGGAAGTTTTTGGGCTCGCGATGGAAGAAGTAAACGAAGGTGATTTCCCGCGAGGCAATTTCTTCGGCGCCATTGTCACAGTGCCAACGGAAGAAGTCGCCGTGGTTGCTGGCGGTGATCTGCGCTTCCACACGGGAGATAGAGAATGTGACGTGGCCGAGTCGGCGCAGAACCTGCGGAAGGCAGGAGCGCAGGCGGTCCACGAGTAGCGATTGGTATTTGCCGAGTTCGACGAGTACACGCGAGCGGCGATGTTCGTAGTCAACGTCTCCGCCGGGAACGCCCGGTGAGACAACTTGGCTGACCCGGAACTCCGCTTCGCGCGCCAGTGTGTCCTGCATCAGGCTGTTCAACTCGGCTGAGGTCAGGAACTCGTCGAGCACGACGCATTCTGCCGGCAGAAACTCCGGCGTTTCCAGCAGCCCAACTTCGCCTGAAGCACGAACTCTAGGCTGAATTTCGGCTGCAGTTGTGGAGCGCGTGTTTGTCGGTTGGGTCCGTGCCCACACTCCACCCGGCGGGCTCGGACCCGGGGGCTGTGGTCCGCTGCGGTTCGGATCGTCCGGCCCGGGTGATGGGGGAGTCGGCGGCGGTCCGCCGGCATGAATAAACGTCGGATCGGGATCGGCAAGGCGGGAAGATTCTCCCGCTTGTTGCAGAAGCCTGCGGGCGATTCTTTCCCCGAGAACGGCATAAGCTCGTTCCGCAATCAGTTCGCCGACGATCTGCGTAATTGCGTCGGCGGATCCCTGACCGGGAACGTTGATCCTGGTTTTGGAGCATTGCAGAATCTTGGTGAGAAGTGTCTTCTCTGACACGCTGAGGATGCGTTCGTCGCACAACAGGGTGTCCGAGAAACTGTTGAGAATCTCTCTTGCTGCCATCGGAGCACCTCCTGAAAAATTCGACACCTAGAGGAGCCAGGCAGCCTGGTAGCGAAGGGGACTTCAACCTAGCAAGAAACGCACGCGGAGGGAAGCACTAATTGGGCCGAGAAGAAAAATGTTGTGGAAAACAGCGGCGATTTAGCCGCCTACTTAGCCGCCATCGCGCCCACCAGAGACGTGAAAATCTTAAGACCGTCCACGCCACCCAGTTCCGGTTCACTGGATCGTTCTGGGTGCGGCATCATACCCAGCACGTTGCGGCCGGGGCTGCAGATGCCCGCGATGTTGTCCAACGATCCGTTAGGGTTGGCCTCGGCGGTGATTTGGCCGTCGGCGGCAGCGTAGCGAAACACAACACGCCTGTCGCGATGAAGTTCGTCGAGGGTGCTGTGGTCGCAGAAGTAATTGCCGGTCATGTGGCCGATGGGGATGGCAAGAACCTCGCCTTCATGGCAGGTACTCGTGAACGGAGTATCAGTGTTTTCAACACGAATCCCCACTGGCCTACAGACGTACTTTAACCCCGCGTTGCACAACAGCGCTCCGGGAAGGAGGCCCGATTCGCACAGAATCTGGAAGCCGTTGCAGATGCCGAGCACTAGCCCGCCGCCAGCAGCGAACCTTCCTACAGATTCCATGACCGGAGAAAATCTCGCTATTGCGCCCGTGCGCAAATAGTCGCCATAAGCGAAGCCGCCAGGGACGATGATGGCATCACAATTTTCGAGGTCGTGCGACTCATGCCACAGGAAGGTCACGGGCTGTTTGGCGACGTTCTGAATGGTCCAGTAGGCATCGTGGTCGCAGTTCGATCCGGGGAAGATGATTACGCCGAATTTCATGCCGTTGCCTCGGTTGGAGAACCCATTTTGAGTCTAACATGAGGGAATCTTCGGACAGAGTGATGGGATAGAGGGTGAACCTCGGCGATCATTTCCGGGTAACAGGCGGCGCGCTGAAGAGCTGGTTCGTAGCGCAATGCCAGGACTCGTTGGCGGTCGGCGTGTTGTGGCTGATTGGCCTGTATGCGCTGCGAGTGCCATGGGCACCCTTTTGGGCGTTGTTGGCGACAGTTTTGCAATTTGTGCCCCACCTTGGTCCGGCGCTGGGGGTGGTGGGGCCGGTCATTGCCGCTGCAATCCGCTGGGGAGACTGGGAGCATCCGGCGTACGTACTGGGATTGTATGCGGTTATTGTGGTGCTCGATGGATTTCTGCTGCAACCTTATCTGATGAGGCGAACCGCGAAGATTCCCATGTGGGTTTCGATTCTGACGCCGCTGGTGCTGGGCTTCGTGCTCCCGTTCTGGGGAATTTTTCTGGCGCCACCAGCATTGGCGGTGGTTTATGCGTACAAAACTATGCCTCGGGGTAGAACATGAAATTGCGTTTCTGCGCGTGCGCTGTGTTGATCGCCGTGTTGTCGCATGGCGGGTTCTCATGGTGTCAGCAACTAACGGTACAATTGGAAACCGGAAAACGGATTGCGCTGACCAGGGCCGCCCTCGAGGCCTTGCCGCAGCAAAGTTACAGCCGAGATGTCCGGCGAATCCGTAGCGTTCGCGATATGGCCCTTCTTTTTCGTCCAGCGGCTTCCCGTTGCGCAGGAACGCCACCAATATTTGTTTGTCGGTGAACCCCGGAGCAATCTCCGGCAGAGGAATAACCACACGGTAAGTGTCGGCCGCTTCCACCATGAAGCATGAGGCGAGGCGCTTGCCCCTTAGAGAATCGCCCAACACAATCCCTGCCCGCTCCAGAATCGCCTTCAGCGTCACACCATCGGAAGTATCGAAGATCAGGAGATCACTCACGGTACGCTTCGAACTCCAGCTTCCCCGAGTTCTTCTTCATCAGCTCTTGGAAACGCCCTAGCGCACGATTTCTCGCAGTGCCGTATGCACCGCTTCTGTGCGTGACTTCGCTCCAAGTACCCTTACGGCCTCATCGGCAAGTCCGGTATCCAGACGAATTGAAGTCATGACGGTAGCCATGGGCGTGAATCCTATATACATGCCCATTGTGGGTAGCGGCTCGATTTTGAACTTAATGGCGTCATCCCGAACCGCGGCGCAGTTCAGCCGCGGGAGGGATCTCCCAGGCACTATTCCTTGAGAGATCTCTCTCTCCACGGGAAAAACGGGTCGGGATGACGCCAGCATTCACTGAATGCTCATACCGTTGTTTTTGCGCTATGCTCGGACTGACGACAGGTGACTTCCAGCCTTCAAACCGACGCCTTTCTGCCACGACGTGAGAGCATGGTGCGCACCCAGCTGCTTGCGCGCGGGATTCGCGACGAGCGGGTGCTCGGGGCCATGGCGCGCGTGCCGCGCCACGAATTTGTTCCCGAGGAATATCGCGAGCAGGCGTATGAAGATCATCCGCTGCCAATCAGGGAAGACCAGACGGTCTCACAGCCTTACATTGTAGCGATCATGCTGGAAGCTCTTGCGCTTGCGCCGGGCGATACGGTGCTGGAAGTCGGCACCGGCTCGGGGTATGTGACGGCGATACTCTGTGAGCTTGCGAAGCAGGTCTATTCGGTCGAGCGGATTCCATCGCTGGCGCAGAGCGCGAAAGCTACGATCACCCGCCTCGGTTACCGCAATGCCAGCATCGAGACCGGCGACGGCAGCCAGGGCTTGCCGGAGCGGGCTCCTTTTGACGCCATCATCGTTTCGGCGGCGGCGCCGCGAGTTCCGGAAGCATTGCTGGCGCAGCTGCGAGAAGGGGGTCGCATGGTGATCCCAGTGGGTCCGGTGCAGGCGCAGGTGTTGAAGTTAGTGCGCAGGCATCAGGGTCAGATGGTCATTGCCGATTTGGAGGGATGCCGTTTTGTGCCCCTGATCGGCGGCCAGGGGTATCCATCGGCGTCGTAATGCGCTGTGATCGGTCAAGTGCTTTACAATTTTGCTGTGGATATCTTTCATAATCTGCGGGTCACGTTGGAGATGATCAAGTGGGAGCATTCAATCTTTGTGCTGCCCTTTGCTCTCTGCGGCGCCATGCTGGCGGCGAATGGCTGGCCCAGCGCCCACTCGGTGGCGTGGATCATCGTCGCGATGGTGACCGCGCGATCGGCAGCCATGGCGTTCAACCGCCTTGCCGATGCGTCTCTCGACGCGGCGAATCCCCGCACCCAAACCAGGGCTCTGCCGGCTGGCCTTCTGACACGGGGGTTTGTCGCGACTTTTGTAATTGTGTCGTGCGCGATTTTTGTTCTTGCAGCATCGCAGCTGAACCGACTGTCATTGGCGCTTTCTCCGGTCGCTCTTGCGATCATTCTTCTCTATTCGTACACCAAGCGCTTCACCCGCTGGTCGCACATGTTTCTGGGATTCGCTATGGGGATCGCGCCCTCGGCGGCGTGGATTGCGGTGCGCGGTTCGCTCGATCCGCGCATCTTGTTGTTAACGGCCGCGGTGACATTCTGGGGCGCGGGCTTCGATGTGCTGTATGCCTGCCAGGATTACGACTTCGATCGCAGAGCAGGATTACACTCGGTGCCGCGTTATTTCGGCATCGCCAGGTCGCTGTGGATCGCGCGCGGCTTTCACCTGGCGATGGTGTGCCTGTTGGCGGGGCTGGTGTGGGCTTTCGATCTGGGGAAACTTGCGCTGGCGGGAGTTGTGACGGTGGCTGCGCTGCTGGCGTATGAACAGTCGCTGGTTTCCAGCAAAAATCTCAGCCGGCTGAACGCCGCGTTTTTCACCATGAACGGCGTCATCTCCATCGTGTTCTTCCTGTTTGTGGCGGGAGATTTGCTGTGGACGCGGTGATCTCCTGAGCCTAAGAATAAACCTGTCGGCGGAACTTCAGGCGGATACCGCGAAATCAGCCTCGTTCAACGTGGGGCTTATTTCCCTCGGCACATAAGCCGCATTCGCTCATGATTATGTGGCCGAGGACGCCCAGCGGCGGGTGGGAATGATGGCTCGCGTTTCCGAAGGGCACCCAACGTGTGATGGCCGGAACTTGACTGTACCTATGCTGATTTGAGATCCACCGCGACGCTGTCGGACTCGGCCAACTTAGATTTCTGGCTTGCCCGTGCTTCAGTCATTACTTTACGCGCCTGAGATGGGCAGCGGTAAAGCCTTCAAAATCCTTGTTCGGTGGTGCCAATGAGAATGTCTCGACGATTTCGTCAGCGGAGACCACACGATACGATTTCTTCGCTCTCCATCCCGGCGGAAGATTCTCGATCCGCACGGTCACGAATTCGAATGATTTGCCATCAGCGCTCACCGACTCCAGCCGGTATTCGTTAACGAAGCCCTCGCTGTGAAATTGCCGCCACACCATCGTTTTCGCAAACTTGTCGAAACTGAAGTAGCCAAAGTCTTCGCGAACCTTTGGCGCGTCATCGGGCGATTTGGCCTCATACACGGAGTGATCGTGCTGCCAGAGAAAGGTGCCGTTCAACACAAACTGGTACTCACGGGAGCTGGCCTGCTTTCCGGGTTGGCCAGTGATCGTCCCTTCCCATTTCCCTTCGAAGACGCGCAACGGCGCCCATGGATCCGACTGGGCGACAGCGCTGCTTGCTAACAGGACAACAAGCGACAGGATTCGCGCATAGTTCATAATGCTCTCCGGCCAGCCAGAGCTCGCGTGCCCATCCTTTGCGTCAGGAAACCGATAATCGCGCCCACGACAAAGCCTGGAAGCATGATCTCCAGATAGTGAGGCTTGCCTTTCGCGGCATCCATGGCCGCGACCAAAAAAGCGAACAGCAGCCCAAGTCCAGAGCCCACGACAACTCCCCATGATGTCGACTGCACTTTTCGGGCAAACCAGCCGCTGAAGAGGCCGACAATCATGCCCTTAATCGAGGAGCCGACCATGATGCCGGTCAGCATTGGGCGGACCTCCGGATAGAACCATGCTGTGGCGCCGTCAATTGCGCCCAGTATCAGCCCGAACAGCAATCCAACCGCAATCTTGTTCATCGCGCTTCCTCCTACTATAGGATTCCGCATTTGCCGGAATTCCTTTAGAACTTTCGGAGAAAAAAGATCAGAAACTTCACCAATGTGTAGGCAGCCAGCAGCCACAGGAGGACGGCATTCCGCGATGCGAAACGGTACAGGCGATGCCAGAGAGGCTCCGGCCAAGCCTCCACTGGCAGTCTTTGCTCAAAGCGCTCGAGATCAGCCAAGAGTGCGGTCACTTCCGAATAACGACCTGCTGGATCCATGTTCATTGCCTTGATGGCGATCGCTGCGAGGGCCGGGGGCTTAGGATCGCGAAGCAAGAACCGCAGCAATGCTCCCAAAGCATATATATCAGACCGCCGGTCGAGAACGGCTTCGGGGGCACGGAACGCCGGGGTGCCAGCGATTGCGTCCACTCCCCAATCCATTAAATAGACCTCACCGAATTCTCCAACCATCACGTTCTGCGGCTTCAGGTCGCGGTGAAGGATACCGTGGGAATGTGCGTAAGCGAGTGCCTCGCCCACCCGCCAGATCACACGAAGTCGCTCGGCAAGCGTGGGCTGCCCGCCGACATAGTGATCAAGACGCGCGCCCTTGATCAATTTCATCGCATAAAATTCTCGTCCATCGGGAAGCGTACCCGCTTCGTAGACGGGCACGATCGCAGGGTGCTCGAGCCCCGCGATTAACCGCGCTTCTCCCAGGGGCGTGATGTCGAGAACCTTGAGAGCAACGCGGCGGCCGAGTACGCGGTCTCGGGCAGCGTATACTACGCCCATTCCGCCCCGTCCGATCTCAGATTCCAGCTCGTAGCGAGTGCCGCTCAGATCCGGCAACGCAACCACGCGGCGTAAATGGTCGAGGGCAGAGTCGCTTAGTTCCATACGCGCCGCATCTCATCGCGGAGTTCCCGGCGGGTCGCGGTCGTACCGCGTACTCGCTCGGTCACGAAGCCACGAAACATGCGGCGGGCCCAGGCGAGACAGTTCGTCACTGAAGTCTCGGGAATACTGAATTGACGAGCCAAATCCGCGTACGAAGGACGTTCCCCTTCCGCCAGATCGTAGGCCTGAAAAACTTGAAATTGAAGTTGTTTGCCACACTCCTCACTGTGTGCGCGAAGATCATCGATGGCAAGGCAAGACAGCTGCCGCTGCCACTCGCGCTCAAAAACCTGTTCCGGCGATTCCGCAGAGACTGCTTGTTCCACTATGGTCTCGAACTCGATGCCCCCGCCTCTTTTTTGGCGGTTTGCAGCGGCGTGCTGGTTGGCAGCAAAACACTCAACCGCCATCCGCAGATAGGTGCGGAACGATGCTTTTTCGGGGTCGAAGCGCTTGATGAGGTCGCGCTCCAGGGCAGTGGCAAAAAACCCCTGGGTCAAGTCCTTGGCGTCTTCGTTATTTTTTCCGAACTTCAGGCGGATAAATCGATACACCGGTTTCCAATAGACCGAGATCACCCGCTCCAGCGCGTCGCTTGAGAAACCGGAAGCCGCAGCCTCAAGCAGCGATAGTTGAGTCGAAGGAAAGCGATCACGATGACCGCCGATAGCAGTATCTGCGTCCACACGTAGCTCTACGTCCGGCCATTTGCCGGACTACAGCGTCCATGATACCCGAGGCTGCCTTTGGTCTGTTGTATCGCGGCGCGGGCGAGTGGTCGGCAGTACTGAAGTTTTCGTGGTCGAAGATTGTTTTAAGCCTTCAACCATAGACAGAGTTCGTAGTAGTTGGCTGGCTCCACGGATTGAGAGCTAGTTGGAATGGGATTTCATACTGACGATGGTAAAGCCTCGGGTTTTTCTTCGCTTCTAGAAGATACTCAAGTTCCTTGGCCAGTTCGTCGCGACTTTTATCGGATTTGAAGGTTGCCATACTGTCACCGCACCCAAAGCGCCGTGCTTGTCAGCCATCCGTAGAGCGCATCGTAATTGCCGCGCAGCCCTAGGTCGAAGGAAAGCCAATATCGCATACATTCTTCCTTTCCCAAGTCAATTATCACCATCATAAAACCACTTGCTGCTTGCGTGGCTAATCTTTGACCGGACAGGCTTGCCGATGCCCTAAATGGCGACCGAATCACCGCCAGTAACGACGTGTGCCCTAGAATGGGTTCGTGCGGTATCATCAAAAGAATGTCTCCTTTGCATCCCTTTCAGACCGACGATTCGCGCCTGCACCCGATCCACGCCAAGGTCATTGCCGGCGAGCGCCTGACCGGCGACGATGCGCTCGCCCTTTACTGCAGCCCGGACATTCTGGCGGTCGGCTGGCTAGCAAATCATGTGCGCGAGCGCATGCATGGCGACAAGACCTATTTCAACGTCAATCGTCACTTGAATCCAACCAATGTTTGTATAGCAGCCTGCCGTCTGTGCGCCTTTGGGCGAAAAAAAGACGCGCCGGGCGCGTACACCATGGCGCTGGAAGAGGCGTGGGAGACTGCCGCGTCAGGCTATAGCGAAGCCGTGACTGAATTTCACATTGTCGGCGGATTGCACCCGGACCTGCCATTCCAGTATTTTCTCGATCTGATTGCCGGCCTGAAGCAACGCTTTCCGCAGGTTCACCTGAAGGCATTTACGATGGTGGAAGTGGCGTATCTGGCGAAGCGCGCCAAGCTTTCGATTCGCGAAACACTGGAGCAGTTGAAAGCCGCGGGAGTCGATTCACTTCCGGGGGGTGGCGCGGAGATTTTTGCCGACCGGGTGCGCCACATCATTTGCGATCACAAGATTGACGGCGACCAGTGGCTGGAAACGGCGAGGCTGGCGCACCAGATCGGGCTGAAGTCGAATGCGACCATGCTTTACGGGCACGTGGAAAATGACGAAGACCGCGTGGACCACCTGCTCAAGCTGCGCGATCTGCAGGATGAAACTCGCGGCTTTCAAACTTTCATCCCGCTGGCGTTTCATCCCGACAACACGCCCCTGCAGCATTTGCCGAAGACGACCGGCATGTTGGACATCAAGCAAATTGCCGTGAGCCGGCTGGTGCTGGACAATTTCCCGCATATCAAAGCCTATTGGCAGATGATGTCGGCGAAGATTGCGCAGATTGCGCTGCGCTTTGGCGCCGATGACATTGACGGCACGGTGATTGAAGAGAAGATTTATCACGACGCGGGCGCCACCACTCCACAAGGCATGCGCCGGGAAGAGCTGGTGCGGCTGATCCGCGAAGCCGGAAGGGAAGCAGTGGAACGCGACACCCTGTATCGCCCCGTCACCCGCACGGAAACGGCGGTAACAGTCGCGGTATAGATTTACCCGAGGCTCCTTACGTCCACCAAACGCGGGACAGTCATGAAAAGTGCTGAGAAATTGAAGGTTTCAAAAGGCCCGCTCGGCGAGGGCCTAGCGGAGGTGGTTGGCATGCCGGGGCAGTTTGACCCTTTCCTATGCTGATGCGGAGATTTGCAAGCGAGGCTGGTGCCAGAGACGTTTACGCGCTTGATCGGTTTTTCTTACATAGCTCGGAACGAGATTCAACGAGGTAGGGCCTATCGGTCAGTTGATCCGCACCCTCCTCTTGCCCCTTTGCCGCCTTTCCGAATGCTGGCCGTCTCCCACGCTCGCCATAGCGTGCCGTAACAGTAGATTGACCCTGGTCTGGTAACCTTTCCCGTATCCCTTCCGACGCATCTGTTCTTGCTCCATCGAAGATCTGATCCAAGAGCAACCGTGCGTGCTTTGTCAAGGGCATCCGTCACAAGCTCTGAGGGCGTACAAGACCAACATCGAATTACAGCTTGGGTTCATTTCGCCGGGTGTAGAATCGGCTTGTAGGGAACCGGAAGTCTGCGCGGGACTCTTCTCCCGCGATCCGAGGCCTGATATGAACGTTCATATTAGTTATAAAGATCACAAAACTCCCGACGTCGAGAAAGACATCCAACACATGGTCGAAAAGCTGCGCAAGCGGCTGCAGGTGTTTCGGCCGGAACTGGTGCACCTGAAGGGAGTTGTAGAACACAATTCGCCGCGCGAGGGCACAACTGTGTCGCTGAACCTGCGTTTGCCCTCTGGGCAGATGGCGGTGCAGAAATCGGCTTCCGCCGCCAGTGCCGCGGTGAAGGCGGCCTTCGACGACCTGCTGCAACAGATCGGCAAGCACAAAGATCTGTTACGCAATTCGCACAAATGGCAGCGGCGCCGGGTGGCGGATTTCCGCGCGCCTGCGCAAATTCCGTTCGAGCAGACGGTTGCTGCCGTTCCTGTGCCGACGGCGTCTCCGGATGATGTGCGATCCTATGTGAATGCCAATCTGGCGCGGCTGGAGCGCTTCGTCGAGCGCGAGCTTTATTTCCGCGAGACCGCCGATGAAATCGCTCCGGATTCGATTACGAAGGAAGAAGTCGTAGATGAGGCAGTAGCGCGGGCGCTAGGGGATGGCAACGAGAGGGCGGAGCGGCTGGCGCTCGAGCCGTGGCTCTATCGGCTGGCGATGCGGGCGATTGATGATCTGGCACGGCGCAGCCCGGAGAGCGAGTCATCGGTCCCTTTGGAGGATTCGGCGCGGCGCCGCAACGTGCGCGCCAGCGACGAGCCGGAGCTGCAATATCATCAGCCGGACGAGACTTTGACGGGAGAGAGCGTGATTGCCGACCGGCGCACTTCGACGCCCGAAGACATTGCTTCGTCTGATGAGCTGATTGCGCTGGTGCAACGGTCGCTCGATGGCGTTGGCCGCTCAGATCGCGAGTCGTTCATTCTGCACGTGATCGAGGGTTTCTCCGTGGATGAAATTGTGGCCATCACGGACCGCAAAGCCAGCGACGTGCGTGTCTCGATCGAATCCGCTCGCGAGCATCTGCGCCGCTCCGCGCCGCTGGCCACCCAGTTTCGGGAAAAGCGTCTGGCGCAGGCATCGGTCAAGGGTTAGTCGCCACAGCACTCAGGAGACTCGTGATGATTACGCGCGAAGATATCCGTGAGCTGGCTCAATTCCGGGCTCAACCGCATGAAGGATGTGCTCTCAGTTTTTATTTCGAACCGCGGACGCCGCAGAACAAATCCCACCGCGAAGAGGCGATCCTGGCCAAAGATCTGGTGCGCCAGGCGCTGCGGGAAGCAGAAAAGCAGGGCAAAAGCAGTTGTGCGCGCGCGGATCTCGACCGCATCCTGCAAATGGCGGAGCATCTGCATGGCAATCAGGCGCGCGCCAAGGCGGTGTTTGCCTGCAGCGGGCGCAATTTCTGGCGTGAATTCGACCTGCCGTTGCAGCTTTCGGGTACCCAGCTTTTCGTGAACCGCCAGTTTCATCTCAAGCCGCTGGCGATGATGCTGGGGGCGCACCCGCGCCTGTGGGTGGCGCTGGTGGACCGGCACAAGGCCCGTTTCTTTGATCTGCGCCTGGATGAATTGAACGAACGCGAAGGTTTATTTCGCACGCCGCAGGCGCGCCAGGGCCACAGCGATGGTTACGCTGGCTACGAGGGCGGCCACGCACAGCGTCGCGCCGATGACGAAGCCCTTCATCACTTCAAAGATGTAGCCGAGCATTTGCGCGAAGCGGAGGAAAAGGGGCTTTTCGAGAAGCTGATCATTGGCTGTCACGAAAAGAACTGGCATGAGTTGGAGTCGCAGCTCCATCCTTATGTGAAAAAGCAATTGTTGGGGCACTTTTCGGCGGATGTTGCCAAGATGACAAACGAGCAAATACGGGATCAGGCAGGCCGTATGCTGTCGGAGGCGATCGAGCAGCGCCGTTACGAGCTGGTGCGGGAGGCGATGAGCCAGGCGAAGAGCAACCACCACGGCGTCACCGGCTTGCGGCGCGTGCTGCGCTCGATGGAGTTGGGTGAAGTGCAGACACTCCTGATCGGGGAAAACTTCTCGCACGCCGCGGTGGAATGCACCGGCTGCGGCCATCTCGATGCCCACATCGTGCGCCATTGTCCGGCATGCGGGCGGGAAACCCGCGAAGTGGAAGATGCGTGCGATCTGCTTATCCCGGTTGCTATCCGGCGCGATATTGAGCTGTTCTATGTGAAGGATGATACCGAGTTCGACAGCGCCGGCAACATCGCGGCCTTGCTGCGCTTCCGGGCTGACCAGAACCGGAACGGCGGAATGGCAATCGCATCTTGAATTCTCCGTGTGTGCGGGCGGAGACGCCCGCACACCCGCTTTGCCATCACGCGGCGCGGTTTACCTCTTCACACTTCTGGCAAGGACACTTGTAGTCAGGCCGCCCGGGATTGGCCGTGTGGCCGCATTTGACGCAGACGAACCAGCCTTCCGGCTTGGGCAGCATCAAGCGGAAATCGCCGCCCACCCGGCAATACGGGCAGCGTAGGATGGTTTCAACCATGGCGAGCCCTCCGCGTTTTTACCTCGCCCTGCTGTTTTTTCGCTCCCGCTTTGCCGATTGCTGAACCCTTCTTCTTCGCATAGTGGCGGTGATCGCGCTTCAAATGTTCCGTGCACCGCACCCTTCCTGGTGCAGCCGGCCGGGGGCAATCCAGGCACAACCCCTTTCGCCGTTGGCGCCGTCGGTAGCGCTCGCTGTTCGACAAACCATCGTTGATCTTGCGGCTCACGTTTGCCTGCCCCTCCGCTTGCTCGGCTTCCGCGTTCGCAAGCATGGTAACAAATTTGCGCTCGTTTTCCAGGCAGCAAACGCTTCTGAGGTGCTCAGGAAGGCGCACGGAGAGAGTCCACGGACTCTTTACCGTGTAGGAACCCTGCACTTTTAGTCAGTGGTGCACGATGGACGGATTCGGTTAAGGTGAGGACAAGGCTGCAGGGAAATCTCGCACAGCGGAAGTCAAGGCTTTGTGCGCTTACACGTTAGTAACCTACCCAAAAGCGGCAGGACGGTAGATCATGTTACTTCCGGTGAACGGTTCGGAAGGACGAACATGCCGCAGAAGTTATTGGACGTTCTTATGTTAGGCCGCTGCTCGCACGAGTTTTCCTGGCCCCGGCGCGCCGCCGATGGCCACTATTACCAGGTGTGTCTGCTGTGCGCCGCGGAGTATGAATACGACTGGAAAACCATGCGGCGAACCGAACGCGTGGAGCACAGTCAAAGCGAGCGTGCCGCCGAGGCGGTGGCGCCGCGGCGAGGTCGCCATTCCAAGAAGCCAACCTGGGTTCCCCGCGCACGCCGGCTGAAACTGCATACCCCAGTGCGTTATCGCGTGAAGAACCTGGGCAATTGGTACGAAGGCATTATTGAAAACTTAAGCCAGTCCGGCGTGCTTTTTAGCGGCCCGCAACGCTTTCCCAGCAATACGCTGATCGAAATGGTCTTCGAGATGCCTGAGGAAATCTCCGGCCAGAAAAACAGCACCGTCCTTTGCCAGGGGCGAATCATCCGCAGCAAAGAAATGCAGGAAAACAGCGATAAAGCTGGGCTGGGTGCGAGCATTCTGGATTACAAATTCCTGCACCAGAGCTAAGCCGCTTTCCTCCCTTACGGCGCAACCCGAAGGCATAATTGCCTCTAGCGAGGGTGGCGCAGCGATTACCCGACTCGGATTTTTGCAGGATTTTCAGTTTCCCTGCATCTAAAATCGATAGGCAAAGTCCGACACAATCCAACGGCGCATGTAGGGGTTTATGAAGGCAACTCTTCAGGTTTATCTGCGAACGGCCATAGTTCTTATTCTGGCGGTGACTCTAGGCTGCTCTAAGCCGCCCAACGACACGCAAATTGCCAACGATGTCGAAGCCAAGATCAGCGCCGATTCAGGCCTCCACGACAAGCAACTCGTAGTGCAGGCGGCTAGCGGTACGGTGACGCTTTCCGGCGAGGTGGACAACGACGCTCAGCGCGATGCGGCCGCCCGGTACGCAGCCTCAGTGTCCGGTGTGAAGCAGGTGGTGAACAATCTGCAAGTTGGAGCCTCTGTGGTGGATTCGGGAACTGCCATGCAGCAGAGCCGTCCCTCGCCGAACAAGCGCCGCCGTGACGTGGCGAAAAAGGGCGACGAGGCCGCCAATAGTCCCACGGAAACGGCTCAATCCACAGCTCCGCCGGCGCCAGAAGCCCCAGCAGCGCAATCGTCCCCAGCATCGGCTCCTTCACCTCCGCCGCCTCCACCACCGCCGCAGAAGGTCACGGTCTCGGCGGGAACGAACCTGGCGATACGCCTGGTGGATCCGCTCGACTCGGAAACGGCCACTCAAGGACAGAGCTTTGCCGCCACGTTGAACGCTCCCTTAGCTGTGGATGGAAATGTCGTCATTCCGGCAGGCAATGACGTCACTGGCCACGTAGTCTCGGTGCAGAGTGCCGGGCGATTCGCCGGCCAGTCACTCCTGGTGCTGCAACTGGATACCATTTCCGTGGGAGCAAACCACTACAACATTCAGACCGACGAGTGGAAGCGCCAGGGCAGTTCGCGCGGGAAGAACACCGCGGAAAAGGTGGGCGCGGGGGCGGGCATCGGCGCCATCATCGGCGCGATCGCCGGAGGTGGCAAGGGAGCCGCCATCGGCGCGGCCGCCGGCGGCGGATTGGGCGGAGGGGTCCAAGCCGCCACCAAGGGTCAGCAGATCACGCTGCCCTCGGAGACCGTGTTGAACTTCACGCTGCAGGCGCCGGTTAGCGTGCTGCCGACGACGCATGGTCCCGGCTCCGGGCGCCAGCAACTGGGCACGAATCAGTAGGAACCAAGACGATCATCGGCGGATGCGGTGTCCGTGCCCGTTACTTTTCCGCTTCGCCCGGTTCAATCAGTCACCTGCGCCGGTGACAAACCTCACAGCGAGTGGTTACAATTCGCCCTACACTGATTCCAGTTGAATCATGTTCAGCTTTCTCGCAGTCATAGGAGGAATATCATGCAGGCCGGGAAACTGATTTTTGCGTTTGCAGTTGTTGTGCTGTTGGCCGTAGCCGCCGGGGCGCAGAATCAGCCCCAAACCGTGATCAAGCACGTTCCTGCCGTGGCGACGTCTCCAACCTCGGGTGCGGAAATGTACAAAGCCTACTGTGCGGTATGCCACGGCGCCGACGGCAAGGGAAACGGGCCGGCGGCTGAAGCCCTGAAAACCCCGCCGACCGATCTGACCATGCTGAGCAAGAACAACGGCGGCAAGTATCCGGCTCTGAAAGTGGCCTCCGCCATTCGTGGCGAGGGCAATATGCCCGCCCATGGTTCCCGCGAAATGCCGGTCTGGGGACATCTGTTCTGGACCATGAGCAAGGGTCATGAAGGTGAAGTACAGCAAAGAGTTGCGAACTTGAGCAAATACATCGAGTCCCTGCAGGCAAAGTAGGTCATTCTCCAGGTAGTGGCTCATCGCAAAGGCTCGCTGCCGCTCGCCACGATTGAGATCTCGGGCGAAACGGAGTGTCGGCGACGGGCGTTGAGCCACTACACATTTTCTCGCCACTAAATCGGTTTATCTCCGCTTTTCCACAAATTGCACCTGCTCTCATCACCTGCTACATTGAATTACTGCGGTTGCGTTGGTTTCCAGATAGCAAGATTTGACCCGCGCCGTAAATCGGGCGCTTCCTTCCATGCCTCAAGGGGACAATCCGCAGTCAAAGAGCGCCGTGCCCTTGCACTGGACGCTGCGCTATTCCGGCGCGTTGGTGACAACCGGCCTTGCCCTCTGGATATGGTTTCTCTGGCCGGTGATGCACCAGGACCCCTTCGCCATCTTCATTGCCGCCGTGATCGTGAGCGCGCGCTTTCTCGGCTTCGGACCGGCGCTGCTGTGCACGGCCGCGTCCAGCCTGGCTCTGGATTATTTCACCTTTGACCCGAAGTTCAGCTTTGCCATGTCGGCGAACGATTATGGGAGGCTGGTGGTTTTCATCGTCGTTTCCGTGCTCACCGCCGGCCTGGCCCGCCAACGATGGCGCGCCGAGACCCGCGCCCAGCACATGCAACGGCAAATGGCCTCCATGGTGGAGTCTTCCGAGGATGCCATTTTTACCACCGACTCGGCGGCTGTCATCACCAGCTGGAACCGGGGCGCGGAGCGCTTATATCTGTACCCGGCAGCTGAAATTATCGGCAAGCATGTCTCGATTCTGGCGCCGCCCGATCGCCGCGACGAGATCGGCACATTTCTGAAAGTATTATTGCGGGGCGAGGCCATCCAGCACCATGCGACCGAGCGGCTGCGCAAGGACGGGGTGCGCGTGAATGTGGATATTTCCCTCTCGCCGGTGCGCAACGAGCGCGGAGAGATTACCGGTACATCCAGCATTGCGCACGACATCACGGCGCAAAGGCGAGCGGAGGAGGCGCTGCGCCAGAATGAAAAACTGGCCACCGCCGGCCGGCTGGCCGCTGCGGTCGCGCACGAAATCAATAATCCTCTCGAAGCAGTTACAAACTTGATGTATCTGGCCCGCCACAATCCCGGCGATCCCGACAAGTATCTGAGCATGGCGGAAAGGGAAGTGCATCGTGTGGGGGAGATCGCGCAGCAGATGCTGGGCTTTGTCCGCGAGAGCGCGTCGCCCGTGCGGCTCAATGTTTCGACCACGCTCGACGATGTATTGCAACTTTACCGGCGCAAGCTGGATGACAAGCATATCCGCGTGGACAAGAAATATGACGGGCAGTTGGAGATTCGCGGTTTTGCGGGTGAACTGCGGCAGCTGTTCTCGAACCTGATCCTTAATGCGGTGGATGCCATGAGCGACGAAGGGCGGCTGGCTTTGCACGTGGCGCGTGCCCATGAATGGGACAACAGCCATCGTCCGGGCGTGCGGGTGACGGTCGCCGACAACGGCAGCGGCATTGCACCCAGCGATATGGCGCGCGTCTTCGAGCCTTTCTACACGACCAAAGGGGAAGCGGGCACCGGCCTCGGACTGTGGCTCTCGCATGGGATTGTGCAGAAGCACGGCGGGAAAATCCGAGTGCGCAGCCGCACGACACGAGGATCGAGCGGGACGGTGTTTTCGGTCTTCCTGCCGGAAACTGCGGGTCGGGCGGAAGGCCCGTAGATGTTGGCGCGCATGCAGGGCGTGCGTTCCACACTCTGTCATTCTGAGCGCTGGGGAGTCTTCGAGTGTGTTTTCGCGCGCGTGATTGGAAGAGCAGCCTCTACGGCACGACTGAAGTCGTGCCCTTTCAAAACTGGAGATTCGTCGGCGCGATCAGTGGGACGGCTCGCATTTGACATTTACACCCCAGGCCTCGATCGCCGAGACCTGGGGCTGACCGGCTTACTGCTTCGTGTTGTCTTCCATCTTGTTCTTGGCGCCGGCATTGACCACGCTGGCTTTGCCCGCGTTGGTCCTGGCGTTGGTGTTGGTGGCGGCAGCCTTTGGTCTCCAGTAATCCGGTGCGACCGAAGCAATTTCTTCCGTCGCGTTGCTCAGATCCGGCAGGAAGCGGTTGATCACAGTTTCCGTGCCGGAAACCGTGTCGGCGCTAGCCCGGAGGAACTTCTCGTAGCCTTCATCGCCAAGAATCTGGTGAGTGGTGGGAACCGAATCATAGGCTCCGAGAGAATTCTGCAACATAGTGAAATAGAAGACGGTGCCTTCCTGTCCGGCTACGGCCTGCGAGACCAGAATTGTTGCGGAGGGCGCGGACCGTTCCGTGGCCGCCTTCAACTCTTTCACCTCGGCCTCGAAGTTGGTGATCTGGCCCGGCTTCACGTGCACCACGGTAGTGCGCAGCCAGCGCGAAGTGCCGACTAGCTTTGCATACGAAGCTGCGTCGCTGGGCGCGTTGCTGGTCAAGTCCCAGCGGCGACGCCGGAACTCAGAGTGCGAACTAGTAATGCACTGGTTGAACTCCTGCAGTGCCTTACCCATTCCAGGCTTGCCGAAGCCTTTCTGCAATGCCTGGTAAAAAGCGTTCATGCCCTCTTCCGCCTCTTTGTAGCTGTGGCGGGTGCTGACGAAGGTTACGCGGTCGCCCGGTCCATAGGAAGTTTCCATAGCTAACCAGGTGTCGCCCTTGTTCTGACGGTTGGCCGTGACCATTTTCTTCGCGATCGCGTCGAAGTCGGCACGTTTCTCAGGCTTCACTTGGACGGTATAGATGTCAAGGTAATCCTGATGCGACTCCTGTGCCTGAGTGACGGCGAACGTTGCCAACAACATCAAGGCAACGGCAATCCACATCGTTCTGCGATGCATGCTTCCTCCTTGAATGTCTGGACTTCCACCGAAGGCAAGCTAAATGCACGCAAGGCCCGCGTCAAGGGAATCCTGTGGATTATGGCGTATGGAACGTTGCCGACTCAGCTGATCCAGCCGCCGCCGACCACGATGTCGCCGTCGTAGAAGACGGCTGCCTGGCCGGGCGTGATGGCGCGCTGCGGCTCCTCGAAAGTGACCAGGACTTCGTCTGCGGCGGACATCTCGATTGTGGCCGATGCGCCCTCGTGGCGATGCCGTATCTTCACGCGCACGCGCAGGGGCTGGTCGAGGTCTTCGATCGAAATGAAGTTGACCTTGCGAGCGCGCAGCGTCCGCGAATAAAGCTCATCCTGCGAGCCGACCACGACCTGATGCGCATCTCCCTTGATTTGAATGACATAGAGCGGCGAGCCGGTGGCAATGCCCAATCCCTTGCGCTGGCCGACGGTGAAGTTGTGGATGCCGCTGTGCTCGCCGATGACCCGGCCATCGCTAGTAACAAGTTCGCCTGCGGTTTCTGGCAGGGCCTCGCCGGCATCGGCTAAGTAGGCGTCGAGGAAATGCTTGTAATCGCCCCCAGGAACGAAGCAGATTTCCTGCGAATCGGGTTTTTCAGCGAGAGCAAGGCCGTGCTGCCGCGCCATCTCGCGGACCTGCGGCTTGGTCATTTCGCCCAGCGGAAACAGAGTTCGGCTGAGCTGTTCCTGGGTCAGGCCAAAAAGAAAATAAGTCTGGTCTTTCGCCAAATCGGCTGGCCGCTTCAAAAGCCAGCGATCGCGCTGCGGATCGAATTCCACGCGCGCGTAGTGGCCCGTGGCCAACGCATCGGCGCCGATCTGTTGCGCGACGATCAGCAATTGGTCGAACTTCAAGTGATTGTTGCAAAGGCTGCACGGGATGGGCGTGCGTCCGGAAAGATACTCCTCGACAAAAGGCCGCACCACGTCGCGCTCGAAGCGCTCTTCATGATTGACCACGTAGTAGGGAATGCCCAGCGTCTCGGCGACACGGCGGGCGTCGTAAACATCGTCGAGCGAGCAGCAGCGGCCGTGTACCACCTCGGGCATGCCGGCGTGGCCAGCCAGCCGCCGCTGATTCCACAGCTGCATGGTCAAGCCGACGACGCTGTGCCCCTCGGCACGCAGCATGGCCGCAACGGTAGAGGAATCGACTCCACCGGACATAGCCACGGCGATGGTTGATGAGGCGGGCATTGGTTCCATTGTAACCATTAGCCGGTTACGCGGCTGGCGGCCCACGGCCGATATTTACTGCACAAATCAGCCGGCTCGGTTGGATAACGGGGCTTCCAAGCGGCCAACAGCCGAAAGCCAACAGCTATGAGCTAACCGCCTGCTTATGATACACGGGCGAGAGTTCGCGCAAGCGAGCGACGATTTGAGGAATGAGGCTCAGCGCAAATTCCACTTCGTCCGGCGTATTCTGCTTCCCCAGGCTGAAGCGCAGGCTGGCGCGGGCGCGCTCAGGTGGAAGGCCCATGGCGGTGAGTACGTGCGATGGCTCAATCGCTCCCGAGGAACACGCGGCGCCGGTTGAGACTGCGAGTCCCTTCAGGTCGAGCGCAATCACCAGCGCTTCGCCCTCAATGTAATCGAAGTAGATATTCGTAGTATTCGGCACGCGCGGCGCGCCGGCGCCGTTTACGCCGGCGGCTCCGACCTCACCGAGAATCGTCTGCTCGATATGATCGCGCATCTCAGCCATGCGCGCGAGATCGCCGCGATCCAGAGCTTGTTTCGCGATTTCCGCCGCTTTGCCAAGCGCAATAATCCCAGGAACGTTCTCTGTGCCGGCGCGCCGTGAACGCTCATGGCTCCCGCCATGGAGCATTGGCTGCAGAATCGTTCCCTTACGGACGTAGAGCGCGCCGACCCCTTGCGGCGCGTGCATCTTGTGCCCGGAAATCGAAAGCAGATCGCAGCCAATGGTCTGAACATCAATGGGAACCTTCCCCGCTGCCTGCACGGCGTCGGTATGAAAGTAAACGTTGGCTTCGGCGGCAATCTCGCCAATTTCTTCCACTGGCTGCAAAACGCCGGTCTCGTTGTTTGCCATCATGATCGAGATCAGCTTCGTAGTGGAGCGCAGCGCGCGCCGGACATCCTGCGGATCCACAAGGCCGCGCCCATCCACGGGAACGTATGTTGCTTCAACGCCAGCCGATTCCAGGTGCTTGCAGGAATTAAGCACGGCATGATGCTCGATGGTCGAAGTGATGACGTGATCGCCCTCGCGGGCGAGGCCGAAAATGGCGAGGTTGTCGCCCTCGGTGCCGCCGCTGGTGAAGACGACTTCGGAATTCCTGCAGCCCAGCAGCGCCGCAACGGACTCGCGCGCCCGTTCCACCGCGGCTCGCGTCTCCTGGCCGTGATGATGAATGGAAGACGCGTTGCCGAAGTGCTCGGAGAAATAGGGCTGCATGGCCGCGAGAATCTCTGGGAGCACGGGCGTGGTGGCGTTATTGTCGAAATACACGCGGCGCATGGCTAGTAACATTTTACGCTGGCTGTGAGCGCATCGTGCGAGCGAAGGCCTGCTAACTGGCCATCAGGCGCTGAATGCTTCGCGCGTGGCCAGTGGATTCGTCGCAATCCACGACGATGGCGCACAGGCGCACGTCGCCGCTCGCAGGTTCGAATCGGTTCGGCATGTTGTTCAAGAATTTTGCCACAATGATTTCCTTTTTCACTCCGATCACGCTGTCGTAGGGTCCGGTCATGCCGACATCGGTGATATAGGCGGTCCCTCCGGGCAGCACGCGTTCATCGGCGGTGGGAACATGGGTGTGCGTGCCGACGACCACCGAGACCCGGCCATCCAGGTACCAGCCCATCGAAATTTTTTCCGAAGTTGCCTCGGCGTGGAAGTCCACAAATACGATCTTCGCCTTCACGGTTTGCAGTAGTTGATCGGCGACACGGAAGGGATCGTCGTTGGATCCCATAAAAACGCGGCCCTGCAGATTGAGCACGGCATACGGCACCTGATTCTTGCGCCCTTCATACAAACCGCAACCCGGCATCCCCGGTGGATAATTAGCCGGCCGCAGAACACGGCGGGCCGGGCTGTGCGGATTTCCGTCGGCAGCCTCGAAGTACTCTACGATTTCTCGCTTATCCCAGATGTGATTGCCGGTGGTAAGAACATCGATTCCGAGCTCAAACAATTCTTCCGCGAGTGAGGGCGTGATGCCGAAGCCGGCTGCCGCGTTTTCTCCGTTGGCGAGAACGAGATCAATCGAATGCTCTTTGACGAGAGACGAGAGCTGGTCCTTGACGATAGTTCGCCCCGGACGACCGAAAATGTCGCCAATGAAGAGAATGCGCACGAGTGTTCGATGTTACCACGCTGAGATATGGGAGCTTCTCCCTCGACTTGAAGGGTCATGAGGATGGCGTCGCAGTGCGCATCATGGAAGCAGTTCTGCCGTCTTCAGGAAATCGTAGTTGCCCGGGGGATCGAGCGTGATCCCGCGAACGCGCTTGGAGTGCACCAGAACATTATCTAGGTACCAGAGGTTGATATAGGGCAGATCCTCGGCGACGATGTGCTGGACCTCGGCGTACAGTTGCCGACGCACGTTACGATCAAGTTCGGTGCGCGCCTGGTCAATCAGGGCGTCAACACGCGGATTCGCGTAATAGGTGCGATTGGCGCCGTGCGGCGAAAACTTTGCCGAATGGAAAACATATTCGAAGATATCGGGATCTTCGTTGCCTCCCACCCAGCGCAACGAATGCAGCTGATATTCACCGCGCGTGACATCGGAAAAGAAAGTCGCAAACTCATAAGTACGGATATCCAAGGCGACTTCTACTTCGTGCAACTGCTGTTGCAGCACGGCGGCGAGCAGACGCGTGCCTTCGTCGGTAGAAGTCTTGATGGTCAGATGGAAGCGGATGCCGTTGACCGCCGGGTAGCCGGCCTGATCCAGCAGCTTCCGCGCCCGATCGGGATTGTAGTCGTAGTGCGGGCCATCGTTGTTGTAAGCCCAGCTTTCGGGCGGGAGTAAGCTATTGGCCGGGCGCGCAAAGTCACGCAGCAGATAATGAATAATCGGCTGGCGATCAATGGCGTAGGCCAGCGCCTGCCGCACGCGAGCGTCCTTCAGGATCGGATCGCGCGTGTTGAACGCTATGTACGCCAGCACGGTGCCGGGTGAGTGTATAACTTCAAGGTTAGGCTCGCGTTCGAGCGCCAGCACCATGTCGGCGGTGAGCGCGTTGCTCACGACATCGGCACTGCCCTTGCGCAGTTCAAGAGCGCGCGTGGTGGCGTCCGGTACAACGGCGAAACGGACGTGCTGGAGATGGGGTTTCGGTCCCCAATAGTCATCGTTCCGTTCGATGACGACTTCATTGTCTTGCTCCGCGCTGACGAAGCGAAACGGCCCGGAGCCAATGGGATGGCGGCTGATCTCCTCGCCGCTGCCGTAGGGCACGATGCCGATGGCGCCGTCGGAAAGATTCCACAGCAAGGTCGCGAACGCCTCCTTCAGGTGAAAGATGACGGTGAGATCATTCGGCGCTTCGATTTGATCCACAGAGTGATAAGCCGCCGACTTGGTGCTGCGAATCTTGCCTTGCAGCAGGGAATCGAATGTCCACTTCACATCGCGAGAGGTGAGCGGGCGGCCATCGTGAAATCTTACTCCGGCATGCAGATGGAAAATGTACGTGCGCGGATCAGGAATCTCCCAGCGTTCGGCCAGCGCAGGTTGCACGTTCAGGTGCTCGTCGCGGGTGAGCAGGTCGTCGAACAGCAGGTTGTCAATGCGTTCGGACTGCGCATCGAGCCCCACGCGCGGATCGAGGTTGGTCGGGCTGCTCTCGATGAGCATCACCAGAGTGTTGGGATCGGGCTTGGCGGAGCAGGAGATCAACGCGACGGAGAGAAGCAGAACCGCAAGCTCGAAGCGCGTCCGGGGCTCAGGCATACGAAATCTTTCCCAGGATTGCGCCTCGCCTTGCCCCAGTCGCGGAGGGAACATTGGACGCTCTCCGATTCCACGTTTCGTAAGCTAACAACGCAAACGCCGCCGCCTCTTTGGCCTCGGACGCCAATCCGAATTCATCCGAAGTGTGGAGTTGCAATCCGAGCGGGCGCAGTTCATTCGCCAGCATTGCCATCAATGTGGGATTACTGGCGCCGCCGCCGGAGATGATGAAGTCGCGATAGCTGTGGCCTGGGCGCAGCACGAAACGCCGAAGGGCGTCGGCGATGGAAGCGGTGGTGAGAGCGGCCGCGGTCGCGATGACATCGTGGGGCATTGCCCGGCCGCACTGCCGCAAGAAGTCCCGGGCGAACTCGCGGCCAAATTCTTCGCGGCCAGCGGTTCTTGGCGGCTTACGGCGGAAAAACGGTTGACGCAGAATCTCGCGAACGACCTTGGGCAGAACTGTTCCCGCGGATGCCAGCCTTCCATCATGATCGTAAGGTCGTCGAAAGAAACGCTCGGTGAGCGCATCCATCAGCATATTACCCGGGCCGGTATCGAAAGCCACCACCTCCGAAGCTCGTGCATCGGCTGGGATAGCCGTGAGATTTGCGATGCCACCGATGTTCTGAACAATCCGTCCCGCCTGGCGGTCGCGGTAAAGAAGAAAGTCGAGGAAGGGAACCAGCGGAGCTCCTTTGCCGCCGGCAGCCATATCGGCAGGGCGAAAATCGGAGACAACAGGAACTCCAAGACGGGCAGCCATTACGGCACCTTCGCCAGTCTGCCATGTCACCGCAAGCTTGCGCCCCAGGAACCGAGAGGGATCGCCCTGGTGATATAGGGTTTGACCGTGGCAACCGGCTAATTGTGCATTCAGGCGAAATCGGCGCTGGGTCGCGATAACCGCGTCGGCATAAAGATCCCCTAGCAGAAAATTCAGGCGGGCCAGATCGGCAACACTCGCGCGGGTCGCATTCATCGCGGCGAGCACGGCGCGGCGCACCGGTTTCGGATAGGGATACTCCGCGTGTCCCAGGAGTTTAAGCCGTGGCGGGGAACCATTCAGCCGGACGAGAGCAACATTGATCCCGTCGGCGGATGTGCCGCTCATGACGCCGGCCACGATCACGCGGGCTCCCGCGCGCTGGAAATCGTCTTCAGCCTTACTTGTTCGCCGAACTCCCATAACTGCCGCGACAGTCCCTGGATCTTCTGCTCGCTGGGAGCCCGTTCGCGTCCCCTCAGTTCTCTCGATTGACGCTTGAACGCGAGCACTTGTGATGCCGCATCCTGCACTTGTTGCGCAAACTTACGGTCGCTCTGCGCTTCATCCATCAACGCCTGGTAACAACTGAGGATGTGTTCCTGCGAATGGCAGATCAAACACAGGTTCCCACCCGCTCGGATGAATTTCAATGCCGCTTGCTCGATCGGCGCAGCCTTGAGCACGCCGCCCATTTCCAAGTCATCGGAGAGAACAAGGCCGCGATAGCGGATTTTTTTTCGCAGGACATCAGTAACCCATTTTCGCGATAGTGAAGCGGGGCAGCAGTCGCCGGTAACCTGCGGATACGCGGCATGCCCGACCAGCACCGCCGCTTCGCGGCGCAATGCACGATAAGGCGCGAGATCCTGTTCCCACAGCTTCCTCCACGATTTGTTCACGCGGGGCAATGCGTGGTGCGTGTCGAGGCTTGCGTCCCCAAGTCCGGGGAAGTGCTTGACGGCGCCGAATACCCTAGCCTCGCGCAACCCGGCGAGAAATTCGCGGGCGTAGGTTACAACTTTCCGGGGATCATCCGAAACCACGCGCGACCCCATGACCGTGTGCGAGGTTGCGCAAGCAAGGTCAACGACGGGCGCCAGATCGAAGTTGAACCCCATTGCACGGCAGGACGCGCCGACGATGCGCCCATGCTTTCGAAACAGCTTGCGATCGCTCGTTGCGAAAACATCGGCGGCGGAAGGTGTCGGCCCGAGCACATCGCGAAAACGGTCCACTTTGCCGCCTTCGAGGTCAACGCAGGCGAACAAGGGCGTGGAAACGCAGGTCTGGCAGTCTTTCAATAGCCGCCAGGTTTGCTCGGCCTTAACGATATTGCGCGCAAAAAGGATCACGCCTGCCGGCTGAATACGTGTGAGCAGCGACCGTAGCTGCAGCGAAATCTCAGCACCGTCGAGGCCGATGATTAATAGCTGCCCAATAAGGTCGGCAGTATTCGTTCTCTTCTGCATGAAATCCGGTTATCTACATGCGCAGGTGAGAAAACCCCGCGATCATGCTTCAGACCTGCTTCTTCAACTCTGCGAGCAGATTCAAGGCCTCCAGCGGTGTCAAGCGATTCAAATCCACCTCTCGCAATTTTTCCAGCACGGGCTGCGAGAGAGGAGTAAATATCGTCAGCTGAGCCGGCGGACGCGGCTGCTGCTCGTCGCTCGCCAGCTGCTCAGTCACACGCAGGCCTGCGCTCTCGTGCTCGGCCAGCACCTCGCGCGCCCGATCCACAACTTCGATCGGCAATCCCGCGAGCTTGGCTACTTCAATCCCATAACTGCGGTCGGCCGCGCCCGGTTCTACTTTGCGCAAGAACACAATTCCGCCGCCAGTTTCCTTCACCGAAACGTGGTAGTTCTTCACGCCGGAGAGCCGGTCAGCCAGTTCGGTTAACTCAAAATAATGCGTGGCGAAAAGCGTCTTTGCGCGGGTGCGGGCATGTATGTATTCGACCGCGGCCCAGGCGATGGCCAAGCCGTCGTAGGTCGCTGTGCCACGCCCGACTTCATCCAGCAAAATGAGCGAGCGCGGCGTCGCTGTGTGCAGGATGGCTGCCGTCTCCGTCATCTCGACCATGAAGGTCGAACGTCCGCGCGCCAGATTGTCGCTGGCGCCGATGCGCGTGAACACCCGATCCACGATCCCGAGCCGCGCCGAAGCGGCGGGAACGAACCCTCCCATCTGGGCCAGGAGCACGATCAGCGCGGCCTGGCGCAAATAGGTGGATTTGCCGCCCATGTTCGGGCCGGTAAGGACTAAGACCGTGTGGGTTGTCGAGTTCAGGTAGAGATCATTGGGAACATAGCGTTCAGTGCCGCCGGAAAGTTCTTGTTGCTCGATGACCGGATGCCGTCCTGCGACGATTTCGATGTCGCCAGAATCGTCGAACCTCGGCCTGCAATAGTTGCGAAGGGCTGCGATGTGGGCCAGCGCCGCCAGCACATCCACCTCAGCCAGCGCCAGCGCCGTCTGCCGGATGCGCCTAGCTTCGGCAGCAATCGCGGAACGTAGTTCGGCGAACAGGCGGCGTTCGATCTCCACGATTTTCTCCTGAGCATCCAGAATTCTTGACTCGTACTCCTTCAATTCCGGCGTGGTGAAGCGTTCCGCGTTAACCAGCGTTTGTTTGCGCTCGTAGTCAGGAGGAACCAGATGCAAATTCGGCTTGGAAACCTCTAAGTAGTAGCCAAAAATCGAATTGAACTTTACTTTGAGCGAACCGATGCCGGTGCGCTGGCGCTCGCGTTGCTCGATCTGCGCCACGAATTGCTTGCTGTTGCGGCTGAGGTCGCGCAGTTCATCCAGTTCCCGATCCACGTGGCTTGCGATGACGCCGCCGTCGGCGAGGGAAAGCGGGGGCTCGGCAACGATCGTCTGCTCGATTCGCTGGCGCAGATCGCCCAGTTCGTCGGCGGCTCCGTGCAGTGTCTTCAATCGCTCGGACGCGTCGAACCTCCCCAACGCAACTCGCACAGCGGGAATCTTCTTCAACGATGCGGCCAGCGCCAGCACATCGCGTGGATTCGCCGTCTCCAGCGTGACACGGCTCAACAGGCGCTCCAGATCGAAGATCCCGTCCAGAGCGCGGCGCAATTCTTCGCGGCCAACCAGTTCTTTCACCTGCATTTCCACCGCATCGAGTCGAGCGTTGATCTCCGCCGCTTCGATCGAAGGCCGCAGCATCCAGGAGCGCAGCAGGCGCTTTCCCATCGGCGTGATGCTGGCGTCAATGCAGCGGAACAAGGTCACGCCCGCGTCCGAGCCGGCAAAGAGGGGTTCGATCAATTCCAGGTTGCGGACGGTGACGGCATCGAGCACCAGGTGATTTTGGCGCTGGTAAAAGCCGATGCGGTCCACATGGTTCAAAGTCCCCCGCTGCGTGGAGCGAACATAGTACAGAATGGCGCCGGCGGCGGCCGCAGCGGCAGGCTTGCCTGCCAGTCCAAAACCCTCGAGCGACAGAACGCCAAAATGATTTTCGACCAGCGGGATCGCGTGATCAGGAGAGAAAATCCAATCATCGAGGGGGGTCTCGGCAAAACCTCCGTGAGCGGTATGGTCCAGCCCCGCAGTCTCGAACAACGGAGCCGTCGAAGCATACAGAAGCTCTTTGGGGCGAAGCTGCTGCAACTCTTCCTGAATGCGACGTGCCGCATCGTCGCCCTGGAATTCGGTGGCTCGAAACTCCCCGGTGGAAAGATCCAGCGCGGCAAATCCCGCGCGGTCGCCGGTTTGGGTGACCGCGGCAAGAAAATTATTTTCCTCCGAACTCAGGGCGGAATCCGCGGCCGTACCCGGGGTCACTACGCGTGTCACCTCGCGGCGAACGAGTTTTTTCGCCAGACGGGGATCTTCCATCTGCTCGCAAATTGCGACTTTGAATCCCTTGCGGATCAGCTTGGAGATGTAGCCTTCGGCCGCGTGATAAGGCACGCCGCACATTGGAACCGCGATGCCCTTTTCCTTGTTGCGCGAAGTCAGCGTGATCTGCAACTCGCGCGAAGCGAGGACGGCATCGTCGAAGAAAAGCTCGTAGAAATCTCCCAGGCGGAAAAAAAGCAAAGCGGTAGGATGCTCTTTCTTGATGGCGGCATACTGCCGCATCAATGGCGTGGACGGCTCGGTCATTTCTGGCGGCTTCGTGCGCGGATTATAACAAACCGGACGCGCGCTTCCTGTGGCGGCAATCACAGTTGACTCGGCTGAGGTCGCGGTGTTTTCCTTGTGCATGGAACTTCGCAAGGATCCCATCACCCGCTCCTGGGTTATCACGGGCGGCGACGACTCCGATGCTCAACCACGCTCGGAGCCAATTTGCCGATTTTGTCCGGAGTCGCCGGAGCCGCTCCAACTCGTCTCCGATATGTCGGGCGGTGCCGGCGTTCCGTGGGCAGCGCGGTCGGTGGTGCATCCGACGGCCCTGTATCACGTGGAAGGCGAAGCCGCGCGACGCGGCGATGGCATTTACGACCGCATGCGCCCGGTAGGGGCGCATGAGGTGCTGGTGGAGAATCCCAATCATGGTCGCCACATGTGGGTTGCCAGCGACGCCGAACTCGAACAATTTCTGCTGCTGGCAGCGCAGCGCATTCAGGATCTGAAGCGCGACGGACGGCTGAAATATGTCAGCATTTTTAAAGATTACGGGCACAGTGCCGGGCAGGAATTTGAACACCCTACATCGCAGCTTACTGCCACAACGTTTGTGCCGCGGCGCGTGCTTTATGAATTGCGAGCCGGCCGCGAATATTTCGCCGCTAAAGAACGCTGCGTTTTCTGCGACATTATTTCGCAAGAACTGAAGCAGGAACTGCGCGTGCTGGAAGCGCGCGGCGATTTTCTGGCCCTGTGTCCGTATGCGCCCCGCGTGCCTTACGAAACCTGGATTCTGCCGCAGACCCACGAAGCTGCATTTGAACGGATGGGCATCAATCGTCCGGGGCAGATGCGGGATCTGGGCGCGATTCTGCGCCGGACTCTGCAACGCATTCGCACCATTACCGAAGAGTTTCATCTAGTGCTGCATACTTCGCCGAACAGTTTGCATCCTTCGGGCAGCCTGGGTTACTGGAAGACGATTGACGAGGATTATCACTGGCACATCGAGATTCTGCCGATCCTTGCGTCGAAGGCGAGATCGTACACGTTCAAGGAAGTTTATTACTCTCCGCTGGCGTCGGAAACGGCGGTGAAACGCCTGCGGGAAGCGCGGATTGAGACGTAAGGAAGCAGCCGCTGGTCGTTGGCCATTGGCAAAACCGCGGAGGGTATCTCAAGCATTTGGTGTTTTTTCCCGGCAGGAAGCCGGCTAAAGGCCAACGGTCAAAGGCGAGTGACGAAGGGCTTTCGACGGTTCTTATGACTTTGCGGCGAATGAAAACGTATACCGGCGGACAGGGATACGTGTACCAGTACTATTTCGTCGGCCAGCGGCATGCGCCGGAGGGTACGATCCAGGCAGGCGCGGCAGAATATATTTTCGACGTTACCTCGGACCGCAAAACAACTTTCGCCGTCAGCGTTTTTCTTCCCGACGACGCGTTGCGAACCTGGGCGGCACGTCACGGACGAAATCTGACCGAGGCCGAGCAGTATGGCGCCGTCAAGATGCGGCTTTTTCAGGCCTTCGATGAAATCGAAAACATGATGGCAGATGGCCGGCGGTTGGTCGTGGATGACGTCGCGCTGGAGCAACTGCTGACCACGCTGGGAGTGGCGTAGCGCCAGTTCGAGGTGTGCCGGACATCTTGCCCACGTAGAAGTCAGGATCAACACCCGCGGACAAGAGTGTCCGCGCCACATCTATTACTGTTGATTCCAGGGGCGTAGGCGCGGCCACCAGCGGCGAACGTTGCGGCAATACACCTCGTAGTCTTCGCCGAACTTTCCCCGCAAAGTCGGTTCTTCATAGAACATGACAAACAAATGTATTCCCAGCGCGACCGCCAGCACGGCAACGATCACAGTCAGATTGGCGTGGCCGAACACGATCCACAAGCCGATCCACCCGACGGCAAAGCCCACATACATAGGGTTGCGGACATAGCGATAGAAGCCGGTCACGACCAAACGTTGCGGCGGGATTATGGGCATCGGTGTGCCGCGGCCGCTCCATCCGAAATCCCAGATGCAGCGCAGGGCGACGGCGAACCCCAGGACCGAAGGGATTGCAGCGAGCCATCGCCAGCGAGCTGCACCCACTTCCGCGCGAAAGCCCAGCCAGTCGGGCAACAGCCAGAACCATAAAGCAAGAAAACCTGCGCCAACCGTTAGAGAGGCCGCCGCCGTCAACCAGGGAGCAATGCCTGATTCCTCTGCTGGTCTTTCCTGCATCCCAAATCCCTCGGGCGAGCTAAGCCTACATCGTAACCCCGGGGCGGACGCATGTGAACCAGAATTTCGCTCCGTTCTGTGGACCCTGCCAGAGATTTCTTGTCTCTGACCGCGAATCGGAGCTAAAATTCCTGCGCCCGGATTTGTCTTGTGCAGGCGACCATCATGAAGAGAGCCCTCCTGGTCTCCGCTTTACTTACGCTTCTCTTGCCGTTGAGCGCCCAGAATATTAGAACGTCAGGCCCTACCCGTTTACCGTTCTGTCCCCCGAAAACCTGCCTCTACTATGCCGGTGATTTCGACTCCGCCAACTCTGCGGCCAATTACGTGTATAACGCCACCGATGCGCTCGTCGGACTTGGTCAGGCATGGCTTGCGGTTAAGCCGACGCGCGATGTGACGGTCACAGGCGTCACATTCCAGGAAATCTTCGCGGTTAGCATGGTTGGCATTAATCCAGCACCCTTTCAGGTCTACAAGGGCATGACGACGGGCTACCAAGGAACGCAAGTGTGCAACAGCAAAGGGCATGCCACAATGCAGCCGCATGGTGAAAGCTTCTTAGGTTTGCTGCAATATAGCTTTACGATCGAGAGGCTGAAACCTGCTTGCGAACTGAAGAAGGGGATAGTTTACTATCTCAATCTGCTGCCCACCTACAGCGACAACAGTGAGGCTTTTCTGCTGGACGTGGAAGACCATCCTGCTCCCAACCATCGAGGATGGCCGAACGTTTGGGATGATTCCTACTACTTTGGCCTGCTCGGCGACATCGATTATTTTCCAACCTGGGGAAACAATGGGGTATGTGCGAGTGTGGGTTGCGATCTGTTTTCGTTTGCCCTGACTGGGAGAAAGCATTAAGACCCGCCCTCTTTGGGCATGAAGAAAGCCGTCAGCGATAAAACTGACGGCTCGCGGTCTTCAGGAGCGGCGAAGCCTCAGTGCGCCATTCTGGCCCACTCAATGGCCTCGTGCAGTTCATGTTCGGCTGCGCGCAGGTGCTCTTCGGCCTTCACGCCGTGGCCGTTCATATCGTAGTGGTTGGCGGCGCGGGCGGTTTCCAGCTCCTGAATCGCTTCTTGCACGTGGTTGTGGACCGCTTCCAGGTCGCGCCAATCGTGAACTCTTTCAGCAACTGCGATGCCTGCAACGAACGACAAGCACGCAGACAAGATGCCAACTGCCATCGACTTCTTCATAATTCCCCTCGCAAGATTGTGGACTGAGACCCCACTGGCACCGATCCTCGATATCATCGGCGAGAGCCGGCATTGCGTCAAAATGAAGCAAGTACATGGACTTTGGTGCGTGGAAGCGTGTCCGCGCGGACCTTTCTGGACACGAACCTTCGTGTGATCCCCGTCACATTGCCCTGTGATAAGGCTTGCCGCATTCTGCCCCAGCCGCGGGGCAGACTATAATCGCCTGTTTGGGGGAGGATTCGGGAGCCCGCACCGGGCGCTGCTGATTCCATTTATGCCGATACTCTGGTTGCGAGTTGCGCTCGGTTTTTACGCGGTTGGGCTTCTTTACGCATTGATTGCTTTAACCCGCACCAGTGATCTGCTCAGCCGCGTTGCCCTGCATTCCGCGTATCTGGGCATGGTGTTCCACTTCGTCTCGCTGACCGACGCTTTTGTGCTCTCCGGCCAGGTCACGCTCACTTCCATTCACAACGCCGAATCGGTGCTGGGCTTTCTGGTGATGGTTGTGTTCATGTTGGTATACCTGGTTTACAAGACGACTTCGCCCGGCATCGTGATTTTTCCCCTGGTGTTTCTGTTAACTTTCATTGCCGCGACGGGGCAAGCGCCGTTTTTGCTCACCTCGCCGGGCTTGCGGACCGGTTGGCTGTTCGCCCATATCGCACTGATCTTTACTGGGTACGCAGCTTTGATTCTGAGCTTCGGGGCGAGCCTGCTGTACTTGATCCAGGAGCGATCTCTGAAGTCGAAAAAAGCCAGCGGAGTTCTGTCGCGCCTGCCGGCGCTCGAAGTGATTGACGAAATCGGTTTGCGCTCGTTGCTCCTCGGTTTTCCGTTCATGACATTGGGATTGATTGCGGGTACAGTCGTCGCGCAGACCACGTATGGCCGCGTGAATCTTCTGGATCCAAAAATCCTGCTTTCGATTCTGATGTGGGCGGTTTACCTGATTCTGCTTTACACGCGCTGGACGGCGGGATGGCGCGGGCGGCGCGCCGCATATCTGGCTGCCGGGGCTTTTGCCGCGGCTGTTGTTGCCTGGGCGGCTAACTATTTCAGCACAATTCACAGGTTTGCACGATCATGACCTTCCAGCTCATCGGCGTGAATCACAAGACGGCTCCGGTCGAAGTGCGGGAGCGTCTGGCGATTCCGGAATCGAAGCTGCCGGAGGCGTTGCGGCGCTTCACGCAGCATCCGGGCGTGGATGAAGGATTGATTGTGAGCACCTGTAACCGGGTTGAATTGCTGGCGCGATGTAAGAACGGCGGCGCCGACCTGCGCGGCTTTCTGGGGGAATATTTCCAGATGGATCGCTCGTTGATGGATCCGCACCTCTATGAATATCGCGAGCAGGATGCGGTGCGGCATGTGTTCCGCGTGACGTCTAGCCTTGATTCGATGGTCATCGGCGAAGCGCAGATTCTTGGGCAGGTAAAAGAAGCCTATGCGACGGCGCGCGCCGTGGGAGCGGTGAACTCGCAACTGGATCAGCTGCTGACCCGCGCTTTCGCGGTGGCGAAACGGGTGCGCACGGAGACAGCGGTTGGGTCGTCGGCGGTGTCGGTGGCGTCGGTGGCGGTTGAACTGGCGAAGAAGATTTTCGGATCGCTCACTGGGAAGACTGTGTATCTGGTGGGCGCAGGCAAGATGACGGAGCTGGCGGCGCGCCATCTGCTGGCGCACGGTGCGTCTTCGATTTTTGTGGCGAACCGAACTTACGACCGCGCGATCGGCCTGGCCCAGAAATTCAACGGCCAGGCAATCGAATTCAGCCGGCTCTACGAAACCTGCGATCGCGCCGACATCGTGATCACCTCGACCGGCGCTCCGCATGCGATCTTCCGCCGCGAGCACGGGGAGCTCTTCCTAAGCCGCCGCAAGAACCGCCCGATGTTCTTCATTGACATCGCCGTGCCCCGCGACGTGGATGCGGAAATGAACAAACTCGACGGCATCTTCGTCTACGATATTGACGACCTGCAGCAGGCCGTGGCTTCGCACGTGGCGGATCGCAAAAAGGAAGCCGAGCGCGCCGATGCCATCGTCAATGACGAAGTGGCCCGCTTTCAGGCGCGCCTGCAGACACTCGATGTCGTGCCGACGATCGTTTCCCTGCAGGATCATCTGGAAACCATCCGTCAGGCGGAGATTGACCGGGTGCGCGGACGGCTGGGGAATCTGTCGAAAGAGCAGGAACAGGCCATTGAAACGCTGACGCATGGCATCGTGAACAAGATTATGCACACTCCGGTCACGACGCTGAAGTCAGCGGTGCGCGAGGCCGAGGCAACGACGGTCGTTGAAATCGTGCGGCGGTTGTTCAATCTTGAGGAAAAGAAAGCTGCGAAGTCTGGCAGCGACTCCGGAGGGCGCGGCTAATGGCCCGGCTGCGCATTGGTTCCCGGGGATCACAACTCGCGCTCTGGCAGGCCAACCACATCCGCGATCTCCTGCGCCAGCGTGGGCACGAAGTGGAAATCGAGATCATCAAGACCACCGGCGACAAGATTACCGATGTCTCTCTCGCCAGAGTCGGCACCAAGGGCATGTTCACCAAGGAGATTGAAGAGGCGCTGGCCGAAGGCCGCGTGGATCTCGCGGTCCACAGCTTGAAGGATCTACCGACAGAAGTTCCTCCGGGATTTGAAATTGCGGCGGTCACCGAGCGGGAAAACCCACGCGATGTATTTTGCTCGCGGAAGTTCTCGATGATTGAGGACCTGGTGCATGGCGCACGCGTAGGCACGAGCAGTTTGCGGCGGCAGGCGCAGCTGAAGGCTCTGCGGCCCGATTTGGAGATTCACCCGCTGCGCGGTAACGTGGACACGCGTCTGCGCAAGCTGGAAGCTGGTGAGTACGACGCGGTGATTCTGGCGGCGGCGGGGTTGAACCGGCTGGGCAAAACCGAACTGATAACGCAGGTGATTCCGGTCGAGGTGATGTGCCCGGCGGCGGGGCAGGGGGCGCTGGGAATTGAAATTCGAGTTGGCGACGCCGGGACGCGGCAGCATCTGGAATTTCTCGACGACGCTGCGGCTCGCGCGACCACAACCTGCGAGCGCGCGTTGCTGAACAAACTGGGCGGCGGTTGCCAGGTTCCGATTGGCGCCTTCGCTGAGGTGCGCAATGGGCGCCTGCATCTGTATGGCGTTGTGGCGCGGCCGGATGGGTCGCAGGTTCTGCGCGAATCCCACGAGGGCGACGACCCGGTGCGGCTGGGAGAATCGGTGGGCGAAGCTTTGTTGCGGCGGGGTGGTGATGCCATTCTGGAGGAAGTCTACGGACAGGGAATGGCTGTGCCCCAACAACCGTAAAGCGTGGGCTGCACAAAGGGCCTGGGCGTTTGTCACCCCGAGCGAAGCGAGGGATCTGCAGTTTGTCGATCCAGAAAAAGCAGGTTCCTCGACACGCTCTCGCCGCGCAAGCGCGGCTCGGAATGGCAAGGAATTAACTTTTTGGACAAATCGTCTTTTCCGATTGCGCAACAAACAACAGAACCGCTCTCTCTCCGGTCTCCGCGTTCTAGTCGGCCGCGCGGCCCATCAGGCTGGCGCCCTATCTTCTGGCCTGAGCAAACTCGGGGTTGACGTCATTGAGATTCCTTTCATCGAAATCCGCGAGCCGCGTTCTTACCGGCCTCTGGATGCGGCTCTGAAGGACCTGTCAACCTATGACTGGCTGATTCTGACCAGCGTCAACGGAGTGGACGCGTTGTGGGACCGCCTCAGAAAGTTGAGGCTTACTAAGCGTCACATGAAACATCTGCAGATCGCTGCCATTGGCCCGGCGACGAAGAAAGCCATCGAGCGGCGCGGGGTGAAGGTGGATGTGGTTCCCGAAGAATATGTCGCAGAGTCAGTGGTGAAAAGCCTGCGGACGAAGGTAAGAGGAAAGCGAGTGCTGTTGGCGCGAGCGAAAGTAGCTCGCGATGTGATACCGCGTGAGTTGCGGAAAGTGGGCGCGGAGGTGGCTGTGGTCGAAGCCTACGAGACCGTAATTCCAAAAGCCTCCCGCGCGAGGCTACGAGCGGTGCTTGGAGATGCGAACCGACGCCCGCAAGTGATTACGTTCACCAGTTCTTCGACGGTGAGGAATTTCGTGCGGCTGCTGGGATCACGCGGGCGACAGAACCTAGATGGTATCCGCTTAGCTTCGATCGGCCCAGTGACCTCGGCCACGCTGCGCGAGCTTGGGTTACCGGTGAATATTGAAGCGAGGAAGTACACGATTCCCGGGTTGATTGAAGCCATCAAATCGGCGAGAAACCAATAGCCAGGAGCTAATCTACTCCGTCAGCGTGCAACTGCAATCCGCCGGAGGAACGTGGGCCTTCAGAAAATCTGACACGCGCTTATAGGCGTCAATCTGGTTTTCCACGCGGGCGAAGCCGTGGCCTTCATTCTCATAAACTTCCAACTCCACTTTACCGCCGCGTTTTTTCACGGCATCCACAACTTGCTGCGATTCTTCGTCGGGGCAGCGCGGATCCTGCTTGCCGGCGAGCAGCAGCAAGGGCGCTTTGATCCGATCCACAAAGAAAATTGGCGAGCGGTCGTGATACAGATCCTTATTTCTCTCGGGATCGCCCATCGTCGCCAGGTCCGATTGTCGCAGCACCGGATCTTCATTTTGAATTTCGGTGAACCAGTTGACGAATGGAACAATCGGCACGCCCGCGGCCCAGACGTCAGGAGCTTTGGTGACTCCCATCATGGTCAGATAGCCGCCGTAGCTGCCGCCCATCAAAGCGATTTTCTTGGGATCGAGATAGCCAGTCTGCTTGATGAAGTCGGCCCCCGCCAGCACATCGTCTAGATCGCCGCCGCCCATATCGAACAAATTCGCATGCTGAAAATCCTTGCCATAACCGGTCGAACCGCGATAGTTGGGCGCAATCACCATGTATCCCTGATTGACCATGTGCTGAATCACCCGGTTGAATGCGTTCATGCTTTGCGCTGCCGGCCCACCATGGACATAAACGATGGCTGCATTCTGGCCTTTACGGACCATGTTATAGGGAACATAAACGAAGGCCGAGATGGTCCATTTGCCGTCACGGCTGGGATAGTGAACCAGAAACGGCTCGACCATATCTTGGGAGTGCACGCCGGCCATTAGCGAATGTGTGATCTGGCGCGACTTGCCGGAGGGTATCTCGTAAACCCAGAGATCGCCGGGAGCGGTGGGGCCGTTGTGATTGAAGAGCAGTCGCGAGCCGTCGGGACTGAAGGCTGAAGCGCCACCGACCGGGCTGTTCACGCCTTTGGGCAAAGGCAGTTCAGCAGTTCTCCCGGTAGCGGGATTGTGCAGATAGACGCCGACGTTGCCCTCGATGTTCGCCGTCCAAGTGACGGACTTGCCGTCGGGAGAAAAATCGGAGCCATTGATCTCCCACTTATCTTTTGTGAGCCAGGAAATGTTCTTGGAGGTGATGTCGAGCAATCCGACGTTGTCGTGGCCGGCAGCATTGGAAGTGATAAGCAGCTTTTTGCCGTCGGGAGAAAAATCGTTGGCGTAGTAAATGGATTCCCCATCGTGCGGGGTGAGCAACGTGCTCTGACCGGTGGCCACCTCGGCGATAAAGATGTTGGAGTCGGTGCCTTTGGCCTGCTCCTGGGTATAGGCGATCCATTTGCCGTCGCGCGACCAGATCGGATTGTCATTGCGCTTGTCGGCGGGTGTGCCGGCGGTGATGTGTTTGACGTCACGCATGACCGTGTCGAAGACGTCAATTTCGTACACTGACGAAGTTTTCGGCTTCACGGTGTAAGCGAGGTAGCGGCCATCGCGCGACCAGCGCGGGTTTTCCTCGGAGATTTCCCGCGTCTTGGTAAGGTTGACGACGCGGCTGTCCTTGGGCGAGACGATGAAAATGTCCCATTGCTCGTCGCCGTCGTAGTCCGACATGTAGGCGATCCACTTGCCGTTCGGCGACCATACGGGCGAGGTCTGGCGCTGATCGCTGACGGTTAGCTGCGTAGGCCAGCCGCCTTCGGCGGGCGCGATCCAAAGATTATTCCGGCCGCTGATGTTGGTGACGAAAACGATCTGCTTGCCGTCGGGCGACCAGTCGGAACGGCCAACCTGGCGCGTCATGTAGAGACGCTCGATGGAAAGATTCTGCTGGTTCTGGTCAACGTTGGCGTTGGCTTTGCTAGTGATCAGTTTCGGGTCGGTGATGGCCTGAGGGACGGCCAGAGTTTGGGCGCTCGAGGCGACAGTGCTCATGACTATCACGATAGCAAAGAGAGTGCGATTCGGCATGAGAGTAGAAATTGCTTGAAGATTCCTTGGACGAGATCGAAAGAAAAAGTTTAGCAGGCGGGATTCCCTGGCGTCATCCCGAGAGCAGCCGTTTCCCAGGCGGAGCGAGGGATCTCGCTCAAGATACTGCTGTGAGATCCCTCCCGCGGCTGAACTGCACTGCGGTTTGGGAAGACGCCGGGCCTGAGAACTCATCACGGCTTCGCGTTCGTGTGAATCTCCACCGTGCTCCAGGTCTTGTCGGCGGCGTGGCAAACGTTTTCCAAGGGACAATCCACGCACTTGGGCTTGCGCGCAATGCAGAGTTTGCGCCCGTGCCAGATGATCTGGTGCGAGAAGAGAATCCATTTTGCGCGCGGGATCACTTTCATCAGGTCCTGCTCGATTTTGGCCGCGTCGGTGTTTTTCGTCAGCTCCAGGCGGCGAGAGATGCGGGTTACGTGGGTATCCACCACGACACCTACGCCTTGCTTGAACCAGGTGCCCAGCACCACGTTCGCGGTTTTGCGTGCGACGCCGGGCAGAGTCAGCAACTGGTCCATCTGCGTAGGGACTTCGCCACCGAAGTCGCTCATGATCTTCTTCGCCGCGCCGACCACCGACTTCGACTTGTTGCGGAAGAATCCGGTGGAACGGACGTCGGGTTCAAGCTGCTCGGGCGTGAGCGCGGCAAAATCGGCGACAGTCGGGTACTTACGGAACAATCCCGGCGTGACCCGGTTGACGTTGACATCCGTGGATTGCGCAGAGAGAATCGTCGCCACCAGCAACTCCCAGGCGCTCTTGTGAGTCAAAGCACAGGTCACGTCGGGATAGAGCCGGTCCAGCCGTTTGAGAATTTCTTCGATACGCTCGGGCGCCAGCGGATTGTACTTTTTCGGGCCGCCTGCCGCTTTCTTGGCAAGCTGGGGAGTTCTCGCGGACAAGAATGTCCGCCCCACATCAGGCTTCGCCTTGGCGGAGTAGAGTGCCCGCCCTACACGGGCTTTTTCGTGTCTGCCGGTTTTTGCAGGCTGACGGGGAATCACGCCACGCGGCATTTATGTTCTCCGGAGTCGAGTTTCTATCGTAGCAGAAGCGCTGATTGACGACTGCGCAGTCAGTCGGTAGTCTGGAAGCGATCCAATTACATGAGAAGGGAACTGCCGTGGCGGTGAAGTCTATCCAACTCGGGCAAGTGTGGCGCAAGGACGATGACGGTCAAGACTATCTCGTCACCAAGGTTTACAGCGAGGTGTTTTCGCAGTACGCCGTGCTGCGTCCGGCACAAGTCACGGCGCCCGATGCCCCTACAGTGCGCGTGAAAGTGGCCAAATCCGCCGACGGCGCGTCGTTGCCGGGATTTACCTTTACCCAGGAAGGATCGTTCTAGCACGTAGGCGCGGGCATCCGGCCCGTGCGCTGGCATAGCTCTGCATGACAGAAAAAATCCTCGCGGTTCTATTTGTCTTCATTAAATCGGTCATCGCCGCCACTGGCTACGGCGGTCTTGCGATTCTCATGGCGATTGAGTCCGCCTGCATCCCATTGCCCTCGGAATTGATCATGCCCTTCGCCGGGTATCTCGTCTTCGAAGGCTCGATGAACCTATTTTGGGCGGCAACGGCGGGGGCGATCGGCTGCAACCTGGGGTCTCTGGTTGCCTACGAGATTGGTTGTTACGGCGGGCGCCCGCTGGTGGAAAAATATGGCCGCTGGATTTTGCTCAGCCGCCGCGAACTCGGCTGGGCGGACCGCTTCTTCGCGCGATGGGGATATCTGGCGGTATTAATCGCCCGCATGTTGCCGGTGGTGCGTACATTTATCGCGCTGCCCGCTGGCATCGCGCGCATGCCGCGAGGACGCTTTCACCTCTACACCTTTCTCGGATCGTGGCCGTGGTGCCTGGCGCTGGCCTACCTCGGCATGAAGCTGGGCCAGAACTGGCGCAGCCTGGGCAAGTATTTCCATCAGTTCGATGCGGTGATTGGGGTCGCGTTGGCTGCGGGAGTGATCTGGTTTGCGTGGACACATTGGCAGAACCGAATGCGCGAAGCTGACTAAGGCATCGTACGTCGTTGGTCGTTCGCACAAGGCGCCACTACTCCGTTTCTGCCCGTACGTCGCCGAACTTGCGAAAATCCTGATCAAAACTGGAGACTGCCAGCTTGTTCGCCACGGCGGTGGCTGCAATCACACAATCAACAAAATGGACCTTCGTTGCCTTGTAACGGCTTAGCGCATCGAGGTGGATGGCCGGGTAACTGATCTCGACGCCCGGACTGGAGATCAGTCGTCCGAGTGCCGCGGCAATACCGGCCCGTGGATGTCCATAGAAAGACTCAAGCACGAACACGCATTCCGCCAGAACCACTGGCAGGACGACAATGATTGCGTCACCCCGGTCACAGGCATCGAAGAGCTTATTGGCCGCCCTTGCATGCGCCTCGTGGTCCTGTACCAGATAGCGGACAATCAGATTCGTGTCAATCAGCCTGCGGACGCTCACGGGTTGCGCTCGTGGCCGCGCGCGGCCACGGCAGCGGCCTGACGGATTTTGGCGAACGACATCCCTTTTCCTTTGTTGCTGGGGAGTACGCCCTTGAGCGACCGAACGCCCGGATGCACACGGATGGTGGCTCGATCTCCCTCAATGACGTATTCCAGCCGGTCGCCCGGCCTGATGCGCAGAGCTTTGCGAAGCTTTCCGGGAATGGTCGTCTGCCCTTTGCTGGTCACCGTGGAATGCAGCATTATTGTATCCTTACTGTTTTGTATATCCTTACTACCATTGTATTCCTTACTGATGAGCATAGCAAGGCAGATGCCTTTTCGATGTCGGCCTGACACCACTTTTGCGCCCACAAGACGGATTAGGGAATAAAGTACGGTCCGCAACAGATTGTTTCAGAAAGGCCTTTGCTGCTCCCCACGTTTCGAACCCAGGCCGATTTCAATCAGCGTAATGAGGATTTTTCGCCAACCGTCCTGAATGTTATGCTCCTGGAGTTCGCTTCGGAGGTGCTTCCCGTGAGGTTTCTCTCGCTCGGCATAACCGTCATGTTTGCTCTTACTCTGCTTGCAGCCTCGCAACAGGTGTCGTCCCAGTCATCGAGTGAACATGATAAACAGGAACTGGAAAGGCTCGAAAAAGTGTGGAATGAGGCCCACGAGCATGGAGACGCTGACGCCTTGCAGAGTTTATGGGCAGATGATCTTGAAGTTGCCGTGCCGAAAATGCCTGTGATGACCAAAACAGAGGTAATGGCCTTTGCGCGTTCGGGACGCATGAAGTTCCTCCGTTACGCGACTTCGGACATAAACATACGTGTGTACGGAGATGCCGCCGTTGTCACCGGTCGGCTGCAACGAACTCGAACACTCAACGGGCAGGAGCTTTCGGATGACTGGCGGTTCACAAAGGTGTATACCCGCCATGCGGCAACGTGGCGAGTCGTTTCATTCCACGCCTCCGAAGCCGCCAAACCGAACTGAGCCTAGCGTTGATGAAAGCGGGGCGATGTCGCTCAGCTCCCTCGAACCCGAGCCAACGAAGCCTTGCCGTCTCCATTCACTCCCGCCAAACACCGTTGGACTTTCATCCCTTCGCATTCGAGTCCTCGCGGTTGCAATTGCTGCCGCATATACGAGAACATACCTGTTTGCCTTACATCCTACAGTCCTCATAAGGAACGCTCACTATGGCGAGTCGGCAGAAGTCTGCAAAAACGGAATCTCAGAAGCACAGCGGCAGCGAAATTCAGGCTGCCAAAGGCAAGCTCGGCGTGATGCTGCCCGGCATGGGCGCGGTAGCCACGACGTTTGTGGCTGGCGTGGAGGCGGTGCGCAAGGGAATCTCCAAGCCTATCGGATCGCTGACGCAGATGGGCACGATTCGCCTGGGCAAACGCACCGACGCCCGCTCGCCCAAGATCAAAGAGTTCGTGCCGCTCGCCGCCCTCGACGATCTGGTCTTCACCGGCTGGGATATTTTCGAAGACGACATGCACACGGCAGCGGTGAAAGCTGGTGTGCTCGAACGCGACCTGCTTGACCGGGTGAAGCCGCTGCTCAGTTCGATCAAGCCGCGCAAGGCTGTGTTCGACCACAACTATGTGAAGAATCTCGATGGCAGCAACGTCAAGAAGGGCAAGAACAAGATGGACCTGGCCGAGCAGGTGCGCGCCGATATCCGCGAATTCAAGAAAAGTTCCGGAGCTTCGCGGCTGGTGACCGTATGGTGCGGCTCGACCGAAACGTTCATCGAGCCAAGTGCCGCGCATCAGTCGGTGAAAGCCTTCGAAAAGGCGCTGACTCAGAATGACGAGAACATTGCGCCTTCGATGGTCTATGCCTATGCCTCGTTGAGCGAGGGCGTGCCCTTCGCCAATGGAGCGCCGAACCTGACCGTGGACATTCCGGCGATGCACGAACTCGCGCGCAAGAATCAGGCGCCGATTTGCGGCAAGGATTTCAAGACTGGCCAGACTTTGATGAAGACCATCCTGGCGCCGGGCTTCAAAGCGCGCTTGCTGGGATTGAACGGATGGTTCTCGACTAACATTCTAGGCAACCGCGACGGCGAGGTGCTCGACGATCCGGGGTCGTTTAAGACCAAGGAAGAGTCGAAGCTTTCGGTTCTCGAACACATTCTTCAGCCGGAGCTTTACCCGGATTTGTACGGCAAATTTACGCACAAGGTTCGCATTAACTATTACCCGCCACGCGGTGATAACAAAGAGGGTTGGGATAATATTGATATCTTCGGCTGGCTCGGCTACCCCATGCAGATCAAAGTGGATTTTCTCTGCCGGGATTCGATTCTCGCTGCGCCCATCGTACTAGACCTGGTGCTGTTCAGCGATCTCGCGCAACGCAGCGCTGAGCTGCGCAGCCTGGGCATTCAGGAGTGGCTGAGCTTTTACTTCAAGTCCCCGATGACGGCGCCCGGACTCTACCCCGAACACGATCTCTTTATCCAGTTGATGAAGCTAAAAAATACACTACGGCATTTACGCGGAGAAGAACTCATCACCCACCTCGGGTTGGAGTATTACGACTGAGCCGTTCGAACCACACAGGCAAGGAAGTTCTTCTCGTGTACTTTCGGGTGTTTGAGCTCGACATAAAACCCCAGAATCCACTAGGCGATCGCGCCCATCCGGTGTAGAATGCCTGCAATTTGGTGGGTGTTTCTTGAAGAAGTCCCGGCGGTTTGTTCTTCTTTTTCCCGTTCTTCTATGGCTCGCGGCCAGCGTGCGTCTGGCTGCGCAGCAGCCGGCAGCGGTGTCGGATAGCGCGGCAACTGCGCCAACCTTCTTTGGCCTTTCCATGACTTCAGGCATTACTGGGTTACAACCCTGGCCTGGCGACTGCTGCGATGTGAACTTCGGCGGGATTCGCCTTTGGGACAGCGGCACGGCCTGGTACTTGCTCAATCCATCATCGGGAACTTACAACTGGACGACGCTCGACGCGTGGCTCGCCGATGCCCAGAAGCACGGCGTAGATGTTATCTACACCTTCGGCGAGCTGCCCACTTGGGCGTCGTCGAATCCCACAGATGAATACTGCGCGGTCTATCAGCAAGACCCGGGCGCGTGTGACCCGCCCAACGATTTGAACGCCGATGGCACTGGCAGGAATCAGCACTGGAAAGATTTCGTCACCGCTGTTGTGACTCATGCGAACGGCCAAATTCATTATTGGGAAACCTGGAATGAGGCGTCCAATGCTGGCCAAAAAGGGAAGAAGGGCGTCGGCCAGTGGAAGGGAACCAATGCGCAGCTGCTGCGCATGGCGAAGGATGCCCGAACCATCATTAAGAAGCTCGATCCGTCGGCGGTGATTCTCAGCCCGTCCACCCGGCTCAACGTCCCGAATGACTATACGTGGTTGAGCAGCTACCTTGCGGCCGGAGGCGGGAAGTACGCCGACGCCATTGCTCTTCACGGGTACGTGCAAGGGAAAGGCGCCCCTGTCCCCGAGATGCTGATCAACCTGCTCCACGGGCCGACGGGTTACAGGCAGATTCTGAAGAAATATCATCAGGGCAAGAAGCCTGTTTTCGATACTGAGTCGAGTTGGGGAGTCGCGGCAAATACCGGGCTTACCGATGCGGATGAGCAGGCAGGGTTCCTTGCGCGACTTTACTTGCTCCATCGTTTGGAAGGCCTCGCGCGTCTGTATTGGTATGAGTGGGATAACCGCTTCGCCGGAACACTTTGGTCGCCGGCCGATGCGATGGTGGTGAATGGCGCCACCGGCGACAACACGGCAAGCGCGCTGCTCGGAATTGGAAATGGCAGCTTTTATAAGCCTGTTGCGTATTCAGCAGGAACCGGCCCAGTCGCTGTGACGGTGGGCGACCTGAACAATGATGGCCGAGCGGATCTCGCAATTGCCAACGGCGGCGATGCGACGGTGAGTGTGCTCCTGGGCAACGGCGACGGCACGTTTCAGAGCGCGGTTCCTTATTCTGTGGGCAACAGTCCGAGCGCGGTTGCAACCGGAGATTTTAACAACGACGGCAACCTGGATCTCGCGGTTACTGACGGGAGCGACAACGCGGTCAGCGTTCTGCTGGGCAACGGTGATGGCACGTTTCAGATCGCGGTGCCCTATGGCACCGATTACAGTCCGGCGTTAGTTGCCGTTGGCGACTTTGACAAGAACGGCACTCTGGATCTGGCGATTGCCAACGCCTGCGGAACCGACCAGGCTTGCCATCATTCGGGTACGGTAACGGTTTTGCTAGGCAATGGTGACGGGACATTTCAATCCGCAGTGAGCTACCCCGTAGGCCGAAGCCCGCTCAGCATCGTTGCGGGCGACCTGGACAACGACGGGAATCTCGATGTTGCCGAAACAGACAAACTCGACAATACGGTTAGCGTTCTCTGGGGGAACGGTGATGGCAGCTTTCAGAAAACCGCTTCGACCTTCGCCACGGACGGTGGCCCGAATTCCGTCATTGCCGCTGACTTCAACCGCGATGGCTTGCTCGACCTGGCCGTGGCGAACCGTGGCACCAACGATGTGAGCATTCTGCTGAACAGCGGCAAGCGCGGTTTTGCAGGCGCGAAAAACTATGACGTGGGAGGATTCCCATATTCCATCGCGGCGCGCGATTTCATCGGCGACGGCTTCCTCGATCTGGTGACAGCGAATCAGAAGAGCGACAACGTGAGCGTGCTGATGGGCAACGGCGACGGCACCTTCAAGGCAGCGACCGCGTCGGCTGCTGGCGACAGTCCAGTTTCGGTTGCGGTCGGAGCCTTTGAGGTTTTTGGCGATAGCGATCCGGGAACGCTGCTCAAGCCGGGTTGCGCCTATCGCACGAGCTATAGCTGGATGGTCGGCACGGTGTTGGATAACAAAGCCTGCAGCGGGCCGCTGCCGCCCGAAACCGGAGTCTGGTCGTGCAATCTGACTGGGCCGAAGGGCTACAAAGCGCAGGCGGTTTGGGATACGTCGCAATCCTGCAAGAACGGCGTTTGCACCACCAGCGATTACCAGGTCAAGCCGAAATACAAACAATTCGTCACCGTGTACGGCCAGGTTCTGCCGGTGCAAAACTCGACGGTGAAGATCGGATACCGCCCTATTCTGCTGGAAAACCAGAAGCGGCCGATGACCACGTGCCAGGGCGAGTAGGCCTTGTGCCTGCCCCCACTCAAGGCGGGTTTGCTTCAACCTGTACCATCGGCCAACACACAGCGATTATGCCAGCTTCTTCGCCCGCTTATACTCGTCTAACGCCTCCAGAAACCGATCTATCTCGCTTTTCCTTAAGTAATACGGAGTAGACAGGCGCAGCTTTGACGGTTCGCCGCCACGGATGCGGATTTTGTGCGTTGTCCACATCCACTTCTCCATGTCCATGCGCTGAATTGGCGGGACGTTCACCGTGGCGATGGCGCAGCGCAACGCGGCGTCCGTCGAGGTCCACGATTCCGCGCCGCGTTTGATCATCTCGCCCAGAATGTAATTGCACAGCTCGCGATGGCGCTTCTCGATGCGCTCCATGCCGATTTGATTGGCGAGTTCGATCGCCGCGCGCAATCCCCACAGCGCTGGCACATTCGACGATCCGATGCGCTGGAAGCGTTCGGCGCGAATCTTCTGGTCCTCCCAGCCTTCGGTCACAATCGTGTTCCACACCCGGTCAATCACTTCGTCGCGGACATAGAGAAAGCCGCTGCCTTTGGGCGCCTGCAGCCACTTGTGCGGGCTCGAGGAATACAGGTCGCAGCCGATGTCGCACAAATTGAGGCGCATCATGCCGGTGACGTGCGCGCCGTCCACCGCCGATAAAATTCCTCTCGAGCGAGCCAGCGCGCACAGTTCTTTCGCCGGCAGCACGACACCGCTGAACGTCGTGATGTGGCTGAAGAACATTACGCGCGTCCGGCTGGTCATCGCGTCATTGAACAGGTTCAGCACCTGATTGGCGTCTTTCACCGGCCGCGGCAGCGTGACCTTCTTGACTACAATTCCGTAGCGCTTCGCTTTCAGATTCCAGGGATGCTCGCCGCCGGGATGTTCCTGATCCGTCATCAGCACTTCGTCGCCCGGCTTCATATCAATGCCGTTGGCGATGTAACTGTTGGCTTCGGTGGCGTTGCGCAGCAGCGCCAGTTCGTCGCGGTTGCAGCCGACAAACTGCGCCAGCGGATCGCGAAACTCGTTCCATGCGGCATAGCCCCAGATCGGATAATCCTCGGGATCGTCCTGGTTCATCTTTTCCGTGGTCGTGTAGCCGTCGAAAATCGCGCGCAGCACCGGTGCTGGGCTCGATCCCACCGTTCCATTGTTCAAGTAGATTTCGTCTTCGGGGATCAGAAATTGCTTGCGCAGATCGGCCCAATAGCCATCGGGATTGCGTTCGTACAAATCGCGGGCAGGAAGAGAAGACGGAGCTTTCTCCAACTGGGCGAGCAGGGGACTACGCAGTGCGAGTGCAGCGGCGAGTCCGCTGGTTGCGCTGAGAAAGCGGCGGCGATCGAGCATCGGCACCTCCTGAAATCAGGAACGCGCTATGGTACGCCAATGCGGAGCGAGACTCAACGCGCATGAGAGGACCATGGGCAAGAATCGCATGGCGACAGCCGTTCCGTGCCCAGTGGCGCCAGGGATCCAGCCTCGCTTTGGTGTTGCTTCGTATCAGGGCACGGCTTCGGCCGTGCCGTATGAGCGGCGAAGGGCAGGATTCCGCGTCGGCAGGCGAGGCGACGATTCGATTGCAATTGTGCCCTGTGGGCGCGATGGCCAACAGCACGGCCGATTGTGGCACGGCTGAAGCCGATGACCCGATACAAAGCTCCGCTCTCATCAGCGATGTAGGCGCGAGTCACTCTCGTGCGCTGACCGCCAAGCTTGTCAGAATCCCATCGTGTCATCCGCCGAGGGGCCATAGGTCGCGGGCAGAGGCTTCTCATTCAAGCGCAGATAAACGCCAAGCTGCGCGCGATGATGCACCAGATGATTCAGGAACATCTGCCGGTACGCCATAAAACGCGAACCGCCGAAGATCGGCTTGCCCTGGAAACTCAGCTTCCAGGGTTGCAGCCAAGCGTCATCTTTCGTGTTCTCGAGCGCGGTGCGGGCGTTGGCCGCGTTCTGATCGAACGCTTTCAGCAATCCGTTCAGCTCAAATGGCGGACGCTCGCGGTTGCCGGCATTGCTGAAATCCAGTTCGGGCGTCGTGAGAACGGTCGCGCCGAAGCCTGCCAGTTCGGCCACATGCGGAGCGAGTCGATCCAGTGGCATGGATCGGGGATGCGGCGCGAAACCCTTCTTATCGAAAGGAACGCGCTCCAGCATGGTGCGCGTGGTTTTCATCTCGTGATCGAATTCCGGGAGTAGGAGTTCGCTGATGGACATGGTGCCTCCGCCGCCAGTATAGCGGGATTCGAGTTACAACGGGCTTGTGTGAGTCCTTCCGGCAATCACCGCTGGCGGCCTAAGCCTACACAACATCGTCTATCTCAATATCCAGCGCTTTTGAGTGTGGCGAGTTCGCGGTCGCAATCGGCCAGTTCCCGGGCGGCCTCTTCGCGCGTGGGCACGATGTCACTGCCAATCAAAAGGCTCGCGGTTAGGCCAACCTGCTGCGGCCAGGCAGACAGACTCTTGTAAAACCAGGATTTGGCTTGCCGCAACTGCGTCACTCTCACCGATTTCACCGATTGCAGGTTCGCTAGAACCACGTAAGCGTGCGCCATACTGGCGCAGGACCATCCTAGTTCGGTCATGTTGAGAGGGCTTTTGGGTTCGAGCTTTTGAAAATTTGCGATGGCGGTACGGATGGAGGACATTCCTGTGGATATCCGGCCCTCTCGAATCACGAGGTTTCCTATGCTAACGTCCATCAGGGAAGCATTGTCCCTTGCCAACGCATTGCTCGGATCCGCATGGTTAAGCTTTACGAAAATCTCTCGTGCTTTGCGGGCATAGAGAAGAGCCGCGCTAAGGTTCCCCTGATCTTTGAGAGCCCCCGACAACACGTCATACGACTCTCCGACGTACTCCTGGAGGGTTCCGTTTGTCGGGTCCGACGGGACTAGGCTCTCCAGAATCTGTGTACTCTTGTTTGCCGCTTCCACCGCCTGGTTCGCCTGTCCGGTGGCGCGAAGCGCTTTGGACAAACCAACATAGTTCGCGGCAATGTGGGTCCGGAGGACGGGATCGGTGGCTTCATCGTTCTCGAAGGGTTCGCGAATGGCAGCAGCCTGGCGGTAGCTCTCGAGCGCGCCCTCGTTGTCGCCCTCGTGCAGCAAAATATTGCCCTGCATCCAGTAAAAACCTGCCAGCCAATCCTTGTAGCGAGGATCCCGCTGTAACTGCGAAATGCGTTGGGCCAAAGGGATGGCTCTTCTTACGATACCCAGAGCCTCCGACCTCCCCGAATCAAGTAATGTAAAGCTGAGCCGGAAGTAGTCGTTCAGCAAATCCAGTTGCGGCCTCAAATCATCCGGATTAGCGGTCGCGGAGGATTCGCGAATGGCAAGCGCTTTGTTGTAGCTATTCAGCGCCCCAGTGTAGTCGCCAAGATTGGCGGCTCCGTCGTATCCCAGCAGATCGCCAACCCGGTCATAAGCGGCTGCTAATTCGGTCTGCAAAGAAGTATCGCCGCCCGCTTCCCGAGAAAGGCTGTCCAGGTACTCGAGGGCGCGATTGACCAATATTTTTCTCGCCGGCATGGCGCCGGGCAAGTCCCTGATGGAATCGTGCAGCTCGAAAATCATGGAATTGGCCAGCTTGCGAACATCGTTAAATCGGCGCTCGGCGCGGGCTCGCTGCTGGCGCGCCAGATGCGCTTCATACAAGGTTGCCGATAAACCGGCGATCAGCGCCAGAGTCACAAATCCGGCGGCGATCACGCCAGTTTTGTGACGGACGATGAACCTGGATACGCGATACCGGATGGTATCGTTGCGGGCTAAGACCGGAAGTCGCGCAAGGTGCCGCCGAATATCCTCGGCGAATTGCTCGACCGACGCATAACGCCGGGCAGGCTCCTTGCGCAACGCCATCAGGACGATGTTATCGAGATCGCCGCTCAACACGCGGCGAAGTTTCTCCGGAGAACCCTGACGGAGGTTGCTCAAGTCTCCGCTGCCCCGATCACCGGATGCCGATGCCTGCGCGGCAAAGGTAAGGCTGGGCCTCTCCGGCTCGCGCTCGCAGGCGGCCTGGGCAATATCCTGAGGCGTCACGGACTCGGTTCCGTACGGGCTGCATCCAGCCAGAAGCTCGAATAGCACCACACCGAGGGAATATACGTCGCTGACGGTACTCATTGGCTCACCCTTAATCTGCTCAGGGCTGGCGTAGCTGGGGGTCAGAATTCGATTTTTCGTCAGCGTGAGATGTTGCGGGGCGGGCTCGGAATGCAGGATTTTCGCGATCCCGAAGTCCAACAGCTTGGCCGATCCATCGGAGGTCACCAGAATGTTGCTGGGCTTGATATCGCGGTGAATGATGAGTTGCTGGTGGGCGTATTGCACCGCGGAGCAGACCTGGCAGAACAGTTTCAGACGATCGGCAATCGAGAGCCGGTGGTCGTCACAGTATTTTCCGATCGGCTCGCCCTCGATCAGTTCCATGACAAAGTACGGCAAGCCCTCCGGCGTGGCGCCGCTGTCGAGAAGCTGGGCGATGTGCGGATGGTTCAGGTTGGCGATGACTTCGGCTTCCCGCTGGAAGCGCTGATTCGCTTGCTCATCGAAGTAGAGCTCCGGCGCGGTCAGCTTAATGGCGACTTTTCGCCCCAGGCGCGTGTCTTCCGCAAGCATCACGACGCCCATTCCGCCGCGTCCCAATTCCTTGACCAGTTTGTAGGCTCCAAGCCTGGACCCGGGGGAACAGAACGCGGACAAGCGCGGGCTGAAGTCGGCCGTCGGCGGAGAGGCCAGGAATTCGCTGCCCGCTTTTTGGTGGGACGACAGTAGCGACTCCACTTCGCTCCGCAGAGCGGGATCGCCCCCGCATTCCTTGTCCAGAAAGTTGGCGCGCTCGGCGCCGGAGAGGTGCAGCGCCATCTCCAATTTGTCCTTGACGAGTTCCCAACGATTTATGCCGCTCACGACGCACTCCGCAGAATTTCCCGATAGAGCCAGGCTCGCGCCGTTGTCCAATCCCGTTGCACCGTGGCCGGCGCGATGTTAAGAGCCAACGAGGTTTCATGAATGGACAGTCCGGCGAAGAAGCGGAGTTCGACGATGCGGCACTGGCGTTCGTCGAGGCGGGCGAGAGCTTTCAAAGCATCGTCGAGCGCGATCAGATCGAAAGTCTTACACTCCGGCAAATCTGGGGCGTCATCGACGGAAAGCATCCACTGGCCGCCACCCCGCTTTGCGGCACGGTAACGGCGAGCGTGATCCACCAGGATCTGCCGCATGAGCTGCGCCGCGACGGCAAAGAAATGCTCGCGATTCTGGTATTGCGGATCTTCCTGCCCGAGCAGGCGGAGATAGGCTTCGTGCACGAGCGCCGCGCTTTGGAGGGTGTGACCGGGTCGCTCGCCCAGAAGTTGACGTCGCGCTACCCGGCGCAGCTCGTTATAGACGACTGGCAGGAGTCGGTCGAGGCCTTCGCGATCACCCTCGCGCCAAGCCTCTAACCACTCTGTAACCGACCCTGGGCCACGATCCTCAACAGGCATACTAACCACCAAGAGTCGCGATTCGGCCGAAGCATAGCCGGTTTATCCGGCCCCTGTCAAACAACCGGTTGGTGTCGCAATCGAACTTTCAAGTTCAAAAGATTTCTTGTAGGAAATGAGCAAAATGCCGCTCGCTTTCCGCTTTTACAGATAGAAGGGCAATCACAGCACGTTCAAAAACAGAAAAGAGGCTACATCATGAAGAAGATGGCGATTTTATTGCTGCTGGCGTGCATCGCGCTGCCGGCAGTCGGACGGGTAACTGACGCGGAACGGCACGCGACTCGCGGCTCTTCCGGCATTGCAAAGCCAAGCGCGAGGCGCAACCCGCTTGCCTATGGTTACGTGAATCAGGATGGAACCAAGGCATCCGGCACTGGGAACTTCACTTCGGACTGGAACGCGAGCAGCAGCTGGTACGAAATCAAAATCAACAACGTCAACTACTTCTATTCCAAGTACAGCACGGTCGTGACGCCCTCTGGGCCGCACGGAGCACTGTGCTACTCCGATAGCGCCAACGGAATGCTTCTGGTCCGTTGCTACACCACCGCCGGCGATCCAACCCAGGCTCTGTTCGGTTTCGGCACCTTTTGAAAACGGGGCGGAGGGCGAATTCGCCTGATGTGCTCCTAAAGGGCTTGAACCGTGATCGCGAAATACCCCGACCGCCGAGGAACCCGGTCGGGGTTAATCACTCGTAGAGATGCAATCGGAATGCTCCAAGTTCATCATGGGAGGCAAGATGCTATGAAACACAGAACAGAGATGCAGTTATCCGAAACCGTTCAGCGCCAGCTGAACATGTACGCCCTGGCGGCAACCGCGGCCGGGGTCGGAATGCTGGCTTTAGCGCAGCCGGCAGAGGCCAAGATCGTGTACACGAAGGCGAATCAACAGATCACGGCAAACACGCAATTCCATCTCGATCTCAATCAGGACGGGACCACGGATTTCACCCTTTCAGGTTTCTATCATCTTGGCAGCACGAACACCAACAGGTCGAATACTTCCGGAGGCGTACTGCTCAATGTTCCGGTAGGCAATTTTGTCAGGGGGAATGCCACTTTCAGGGGCGCGATCTATGCCTCGGACCTGCCGGCCGGAGTTAAGCTCCAAGGGAAAAAGAAGTTCAAGAATCTTAACGGTTACGACGCGACCATGGCCATTAGCAGCTATGTAAGTGGCGGGCGGGGTTCTTGGCGCAACGTAACCAAACGCTACTTAGGTTTTAAGTTTCTCATTAACGGGAATAACCACTACGGCTGGGCCCGCCTGAACGTCAGCTGCGCAAGTTTCCACTGCAACGGCCTGTTGACCGGCTATGCCTACGAGACGGTTGCGAACAAAGCGATCGTCACCGGCAAGACCAAGGGGCCAGACGTAGTTGTGCTTCAGGCCGGCACCCTCGGAGGTCTGGCCAGAGGGGCATCCGGGATTAGAGCGTCGCGAGAAAAATAGGTCGCGTGGTGCCTGGTTCGCGTCCGGATCTTGGACGCGAACCAGCGATCCGGGTCCATTCTGTGCAACAACTTGCACATTCGCCTTTGTAAGTCTTTGTAATCCGCTGATACTAAACAAGAAAGCTTGAAGCCTCCATGGTAGCCGAAGTGCGCATAGAAAGTGCGTTCCAGCAGTCTCCCTCCTTCGGCTGGTACCTTTTTCGGAGATTTATCCCACGATGACGAAAGCGAGATTGCTATTGGTTTTGGCTGTGTTGATGCCGTTGTCCGTGCGCGCGCAGCTGCTCGAAACTTTTGACGGAATTGACGCGCTGCAAGATCCGCACATGGAACACGACGCGGACGCCAATGGCGCCGTCGGCACCAAGCAGTATCTGGAATGGACCAACGTCGCCCTGCAAGCCTATGACAAAGTGACCTTCGCGCCGATATGGCCGGCGCCGCTGCCGGGCGCGACTCCGTGGACCAGCAACGGCGTGAAGAACTGCAACATCATGGGCGACGGCGTTGTGCTGTTTGATCGCATCGCTTCGCGCTGGGTGGTCGCCGGACACAACGCCCCGGGTTTGGCCGGGCCTTATTACTATTGCGTGGCAATTTCGAGCACCGACGACTTGTCTTCGGGCGCGCTAACCTGGTACGCGTATCGCTTTGCTCTGAATCCAGTGCTGGGCGCCAACGCGAAGGGCCATCTTTTCTTTCCCGACTGGCCGAAGCTGGGCACGTGGTCGGACGGATATTACTTGAGTTTTGACGCGCTCGATGTGGATCAGGGATACAAGGCGATCGGCGTGGTATTTTGCGCGCTCGATCGCGCCGACATGCTGACGGGAGCGCAGCCGCGCCCGATGCAATGTTTCAGCGATCCGCACCCGCTGCCGGCGAGCGGAAACTTGTACTTGAAGCACAGCCCGATTCCGGCCGACATCGAAGGCACGCGCAAGCCTCCGGTCGGACGGCACGAATATTTCGTCAGCATGCAGACCCCGCCGCACGATGGCGTCTCCATGACTGCGAGCGTCATCAACCTATGGGACTTTCACGTGGATTGGGCGACGCCGGCGAAGTCCACGCTCGGCAACACGCAATTACCGGTCGCACCCTACACCCCAGGATGCTACAAACCGAGCCAGCCGATGAGCACGGTTTGTCTGCCGGAGCCGGCGCTGCAGGCGAATGGCGCGCACCACTACCTGGACGTCGTTGGCGACCGGTTCATGCCACGGCTGGCCTATCGCAACTTTGGCACCCACGAGTCGTTCCTGGTGAGCCACACGGTACGCGTGGCCTCGAACAGCCAACAGACCGGCATCCGCTGGTATGAACTGCACGTCAGCCCCACGCCTATGGTTTTCCGTGGCTATACCATCAGCCCGGATCGGACGATGTTCCGCTTTATGCCCAGCATCGCGCAGGACCACACCGGGAATGCGGCCATCGGTTACAGCGTGGGGAACGCGAAAACGCACCCCGGCATTCGGGCGGTGACCTGGAACCTGGCCAAAAACACAAAGCGAGTTGAAATCGCGATCCAGGATGGCGGCGGAGATGAGGAGAACGCCACCACCTGGGGAGATTACTCCAGCATGACCGTGGATCCGGTGGACGATTGCACGTTCTGGTATGTGAACGAATATCTGCCGCAGAACGAAACCGGGACCGAAATCAACTGGAGCACGAAGATTGCAAAGTTGGCGCTGCCCAGTTGTCTTTTGCAGAATTAGACAGGGAACCGCCGCCAATCGGCTGTACGAGCCACGGAATGTGAAATTCCGTGGCTCTATTTCTTGGAGAGCCAAGCCGACCCGCGCCGAATTCCTCGCCCCGCCGGAGAAAACGCGGGGCAGCGGGATGACTGCACCTCATTCCAAAACAGGCTAGTGGTGCCTGCCTGGACGGGCGCGAGACGCCCGTCCCTCTATCGAAGTTCATGCGCACTGCATTTCCCTTTTCTGTGATTGACGGGAGATACCCAGCCGAGGCATAATCCGCAAAAGCAAGAGATGCTGCCCAGCTCCCGGCAGTGCAGAGAAGTGCACCTCCAGGTCCAAGCGCCGCTCACGGAAGTGCGTGAACATTCAATGAGGCTGCAGCTGCGTGGATAAGTTGCGCGATGTCACCTGTCCGCTTTACCTCTCAGCCGCCGCCCGTGAACGCTAACGCTGTGGCCGGGGCGTTCGGCTCAAAGGGAAGAGCCATTATGTTGAAGTGCATAGGCGCGCGAAGGCACAGAGTTTGGGGAATCGGGCCGCAGGCTATGCGAGCCTTGGTTGCTCTTTGTGCGGCAGCGGTTTGCGCGCTGCTGACTTGTCCCGCGGCCTCCCAAACCTATCAGGTGCTGCATTCGTTCAAGGGCGAACCTGATGGCGCCTATCCCCAGGCCAGCCTGACCATGGATGCATCCGGCAATCTGTATGGCACTACTTACCAGGGTGGGCTGGGGTTCGGCACCGTCTTCAAGCGCGATCTCGAGGGTCATCAGACGGTGCTGTACAGTTTCAAGGGAGCATCCGACGGCAGCTATCCTCTCCACGCGGGTGTGATTCTCGATTCCAACGGCAATTTCTACGGTACAACCTTCGCCGGTGGCGCACACGGATATGGCACAGTGTTTAAGCTAACATCTTCCGGGAAAGAGACAATTCTCTACAGCTTCAGCGGAAGCAGCGGAGATGGGGCGTACCCGTATGCCGGCCTGGTGCGCGACTCCGCTGGCAACCTCTATGGGACAACCGCTTTCGGAGGCGGCGCCAACTATTGTGGCGTAGTGTATAAAATAAGCTCGACAGGCAAGGAAACGGTGCTCTATCGGTTTGCCGATCAACCGGATGGCGCGAACCCCTATAGCAGCCTGATTCGAGACTCGGCGGGAAATCTCTACGGTACAACCTACCGCGGTGGCCAGGCCGATCGCGGCACGATCTTCAAGATCACTTCGAGCGACAAAGAGGCCATCCTGTACAATTTCACGGGCGCGCCAGGGGATGGCTCGAACCCATATTCCGAACTCATTCGCGACAGCGCCGGCAATTTTTACGGCACAACTTACGTTGGCGGCAAGTCTGGCCTCGGTACCGTCTATGAATTGAACGCGCAGGGGGTTGAGACGGTCTTGTACAACTTTACAGGCCTCAAGCATGACGGCTCGCATCCCTACGCCGGCGTAGTCCGCGATTCGTCCGGCAACCTGTTCGGCACAACCTACGACGGCGGCGACTTAAGCTGCAGTTCCCCAGGATGCGGCATGGTCTTTGAACTGAATTCCGCCGGCAAGGAAACCGTGCTGCACATTTTCGAAGGACACCGCGGAAAATTCACCGACGGTTCGTGGCCATTTGCCGGCCTGGTGCGGGATTCGGCGGGAAATCTCTACGGAACAACCAATAAAGGCGGGAAATACTCCCCACTGGAACAGCGTGTGGGGACGGTCTTCAAGCTCACGCCGTGAGTCGAAAACCGCCCGCCTTTTTGGGATCGGGAATTTACGGCTCCATCCATTCCGGATCTTCGCGATTGTTGACTCCGCCCGCGGTGGCGATGGGTTCCTGGTTCTTGAACTTCACGCCATCTTTGCCGTGGATGGATTTGTTCTGCAGCAGGATCGGCGATGCGCCCACGGTGACCTCGGCATTGGCGCGGTGAATGTTTCCGTTCAGGTCTTCGTATTGGCTGAAGCCCTGCGGTACCTTGTAGGGCCGCGTGGCATCCCAGTTGATGCCGCCGCTCGGAATGGTCTTGACATACCAGACAATCTGCCCCTTGTAGCCGTTACGGCGGCTGAAATTCATCACGTAGGTGCCGTTCAGGCCCATACACTTGTAGATGTTGTCCTGGAACTTTCCGGTTTTGTCCAAACAGCCCGACGAGTCCATGTTGGCGCCCAACATCCACTGCGCCACCTGCTGATACGCGGCGCCGGCAGCGGTCAGGATTCCCGGGTGTTCGTTGGGGTTCCACAAGGCGGCCGTCCCCGTCCACAGGTACCACATGGACTTCCGCATGCGCATGGCGGCTTCGAGCAGGACGAAGCGGGCGGCATAGGCGGCTTTGCCGGCATCGGTCGGCGGCGCCCACTGGCTCCACGATCCCTCCGTATTCATCAGCGGGCTGGTGATGTTGTACTTCTGCATCAAGTCGTAAACCACCCGCGTCTGGTTGATCATGCCTTCCGGCACCGGAAATTCATGAATGGGATAAGCGTGCAGGTCAACGCGGTCAAAATTCGTGATCGCGCCCTGTGCCGCCCAGTACTGGGTGAAGAAACCAATGTTGCCGGACGGAGAGGCGACGATGGCGCCGGGGTCAATGCTGTTAATGATGCGCTTGGCGTCCTGCGTCATCTTTACGAACCCTTCCATCGTCTGCTTGGGATCGTAGTTGTATTTCTTCTGCTTAGGATTCCACTCGCGCGGGACAAAGGGTTCATTCCACAACTCGTAGGTGCGGATGATGCCGTTGCATCGCGGATCGGCTTCGGTACACCCGGTCTGCACCCCGGTGGTGGTGTAACGCTGCACCAGCGCGGTCATGAAGTCATCGAAGGTTGACCAGTCGGCCGGAGCATCGCAGCTTCCCGGCGCTTCACGGCACGAATTATCCTCCGGATCGGACGAGGCCCACGTCGGCGTTAAAGCCACTTCATACAAAACTCCCACGCCGTTAGCCTGCGCCGTCTTGGTGTATTTGTCGAGAAGGCTCCAATCGCGCTGGCCCTGAACCTTCTCGATATTCTGCCAGGCGGTTCCATCGTCCCACAGGCGAACCACGCCGAACGGGTTGGTTTGCGAAGAAACGTTCGGCCAGTCGCTCCCCCAACTGTGCACGTGCAAGCCGAAGAAATATTCCGGAATCGCTCCCGGCAATCCTCCGTCGTATACGGTCAGGACCAGAAAACTCTCGGCTTTCTGGTTGTTGGCATCCGTCACCGTCACCGTGAGGTTATAGGTTCCATAACGCTCCGGCCTACCCGAAATAGTGCCGTCGGAACTGGCGGTCAAACCTGATGCGCCCAATCCGGTAACGCTCCAGGTATAGGGCGCAGTCCCGCCATCGGGGTAGATTCTGAATTTGTAGTTCGACCCCTGCCGAGCCAACGGCATGCGAGTGGTCAACACCGACAAGTTATCCCTGGCGGCGCTGCGGATTGGAATGGTGAGAACACTAACCAGCAGGCCAAGAAAAGCGATCCGCTTGTGCCAATTCATTTTCCGCTCCCAAGAAGGCGATTTGAAATAGACTCAGCCAGAAATCGAAGACGGGAAGGCCCGAATCCGTTACTACCGTCGTGGTCTGAGAGATAGTGGCGTAAGAGATCCCCGCATCTTTCATCATGGCCGTTCTACTCTCGCGCCCTGAGATGGCTCCTGGAAGCGATGTGAACTGCTCGGTGTGAACACGGTGCGATTCGTGCCCGATGGCGCCTGAAATTGCTGCCTGGATCCACACCGGGTGGGATGGGATCGTGCTGCCCGGAGCAAAGGCGTCTGTTAGACGGGGGAGTCGCATAACAATTTGAATTTTCAGTTGGGAAGCGGGAATAGAGAAGATTCCGTTAGTACATGTGGGACATGTCCAACAGTGCCATAGGGGGGACATTTCCCGATGCGGGAGAGATGGCCGGTTGGGCGTGGGCTGCTTCGTGACCGGCGAGATGCGGGCATTCATTTGGGAACGGCACGGATTGAAAGAGCTGCGGAAAAATCCTAGGGGTTGCCATCCCCAGCGAAGCGAGGGATCTGCAGTTTGATTCAGTGCTCCCGAAACAGCAGATTCGTCGCAGGCTCTCGCCGCGCGAGCGCGGCTGCGAACGGCTCGGAATGACAGTGGAATAATTTTCCCGCCGCTTCATTGTGGCAGTGCTTACGGCACGACCGAGGCCGTGCCTTTACCGGAGGGTCATCGCAGCACGGCGTGATTTTGGCGGGCGAGACACCCGCCCGACAGCCGGGGATGTGGCGCTACCCGGAAAAGGCGGCGGCGGACAGGAGTGTCCGCCCCACAGATTACTGTTGCTGCCGGAAGACGCCCACCGCGGGCACGGAGCCGGTATCAATGAACAGCACGCGCGTGCCGTCGGCGATGTAGAACGCGATGGGATCAAGATTGAAGTCCGTCCCGTCGTTCAGAGGGCCGGTGAAACGTCCAGGCACGCCAGAAGTATTGCTGAACGGCCCGCCGGTAAGGGCCAAGCCTGTGTTCGGCGTGAACGACGAGCACAGACCGGTGGTCACGTCGAAGTTGCAAACGTTGAGGTCTTCGTTTCCGGACAGCCCGCTCGCTCCGCTGGCGGTGGCTTGGCCCGTGCCATCGTCTTCTCCGCCCGTCGCCGCGAAGTAGGCGAAGCCCATGCCGTAGGAGCCGGTAAACGAGGCGACGCTTGTCGCCGTCTGCGTGTAGGTTGTCCCCACCGTTTCGATGAAGTTCGCCGTCCCGTCCACTTGCAGGATGAGCGCGGGCGCGTCGCTGGCGCCGGTCAGATAGAGGATCCACTTCGGGCCCTGGCCACTGCTGCCATAGAACATGCCACTGGTCGTGACTCGGCCGGTCTTATTGGAATCGGCGGCGTAGGATCCGCTGAGGGTGTCGCTGATGACCAGTCCGAACTGGTTCTCGTCGGTGTATCCGACGTTAGAGCCGATGTCGCCGACGCCGTCGGCGTCGAACACCCCGGCGTAGGCTGTGGGCTGGAGCGGGCCGTTGCTGTCGGTGCTATAACCCAGGGTGCTGTAGACCACCGTGGTATTGAACGACGCATTCGTAAATGTCCCTGTGCTCGTGCCCTGGGCATAAGCTGCGCCGCTGGTGGTGCCGAAGGTCTGATCGCGTTCGATCAGCTTGACATGCGTATCGTCAATGATGAAGCCGACGAAGGTCAGCGCCGGGCTGCCGGGGAAGGCCGGATCGAGGTTGATCACCACTTTGCCCAGTTGATCCGGCGGCACAACGCTTCCCGGCTGCGTCAGAGAAGCGCCGCTGGTAATGGTGCCCGCGTCGTTGACGTCCATTACCGTGCCGTTGCCAGAAATTGTTCCGTTGCCCTGATTGTCCACTCCGTCCACGTTGAAGATGCCCCCAATGCCGAGCGGGGCCTTGGTGAACGCGGCTTCCACACCGTTGGTCACAAACGCGTAACCGCCGGAGAGAACATTGTTCTTGCTGGATGGAGTTTGCAGATCGAGCGTGCCGCTGGAACTGGCCGAGGAGTCGAACTGCGTAATCAGTCCCTGCGCCCCGCCCAGCATAACGACGCTGAAGGTCTCCACGCCGTTGACGCCGATCGCGGTGTCGCCGGTGTCGATGGTCAGCGTGCCCCGTCCGTCAGTGCCGATCGAGTAGGTTCCGGTGATGGTGTCCAGCCCATTGCCGACCTGCGGCTGATCCTCGTAGATCTGCTCGCCGCCGGTGATGTTGCCTGCTCCGTCAGCGGTTAGCACGCCGGCGATCTGATAAGCGCCCGGCGCCACATGCGCAAAGGTGTCGCGTCCAGCGGCGGCAAAGACGTAGTTCCCGTTCAGCGCGGCATTGTTGAAGCTGCTGGCCACGGTGACCACCGTCAGCGCCTGGCGGTTCGGGTCTGCGGTCGAGGTGGCAGTGACGTTGTAATTGCCGGTGGTGGATGGCGCGGTGAAAGTCGTTGCCTGGCCGCTGGCGGTGTGCGCCGGGTTGAAATTCGAGGTCGTGCATGGCGACTGGCAGTTCCAGTCCACGCCTTCGTTCAGCGTGTCACCGGAAACGACCGCGGTCAGCGGCGCGGTCGAACTTTTAATCATGAACGGCGTGGGCGCGGGATCGAAGGCAACGATAATGGTGGCGATTTCGATATTCGCCTGGACGAATACCGATGGCTGTGCAGTGGAGCTAGCAGTAATGGTCACGCTGCCTCCCGTAGGCACGGAGGCTGGCGCAGTGTAGGTCGTGGAGACACCACTGGCCGTATGCGTTGGGCTAAAGGAGCCACAGCCACTACTGCCGCAGGTCACTGACCAGTCCACGCCTTCGTTCGATGGATCGTTGTGCACGACCGCAGTGATCGCAGTCTGAGAATTGATCAGCACAGAAGATGGCGGCTGCGGCTGGAAGAACACTCCCAGAGCGCCCAACGTAATGGTGATCTGCGCCGACACCGACTTGCTGCTGTCAGCCGTGGAAGTCGCGGTAATCGTCACCTTATTCCCGGTGGGGACATTGGCGGGCGCATTGTAAGTTGTCGGGCTGTCGCTATCGGTGTGTGTGGGAGTAAAGTAGCCGCAGTCACTGCTGCCGCAAGTCACCGTCCAGTTCACGCCCGCCTGCGTGGGATCGTTGGCCACGTGTGCTGTAATTGGGCTGGTGCCATAGGTCTGCATGGACGGGGGAGGCGCTGGGTTGAAGGTGACCACAATGGGCAGGGCCGAAATCGAAATGTTGGCGGAAATTGACTTGGTCGCGTCCGCGGTTGACGTGGCTGTGACTTTTACCGAGCCTCCCGAAGGCACCGTGGCCGGTGCCGTGTAATTCGTCGGACTGCCGCTGTTGGTATGCGTGTGGTCGAACGAACCGCAATCGCTGCTGCCGCAGGTAACGCTCCAGTCCACCCCTGCATTTGACGAATCGTGCGCGACGACGGCCGTAATTGGCTTAGTGCTCGTCGTCTGCATCAGGATGGGTGGCGCCGGGTTGAAGCTGACTACGATGGGCGTGGCCGTGATCGTTACGTTGGCGGCGACCGATTTCGTAGCGTCCGCCGTTGCCGTGGCGACGATACTGACCTTGCCACCCGAAGGAACCGACGGCGGCGCGGTGTAAGTGGTGGAGACGCCGCTGGCGGTGTGCGCCGGACTGAACGAACCGCAGGCGCTGCTGCCGCAAGTCACAGTCCAATCCACGCCCGCGTTCGAGGAATCACCGCTAACGTTAGCGCTGACCGAGGCGGGCTGGCTTACTGTTAAAGAGGAGGGCGGGGCGGCGCCAAAAGCGATGGAAACAGTTGGTGGTGGCGGGGTTGTGGTCGAGCTTCCGCCTCCGCAGCCCACTAGTGCCGCGATCGCGCTCACGCCGATGAGCAAAACAATCTGTTGTCTGGTCGTCATACTGCCTCCTCTAAATCAGCTGGTCCACCACAGCGGGGAACTCTGATGGCAATTTTGAATGCAGCAAGATGGCTTTCACCACCTCGCTGTCGAGAAAATTGCTTCTGCCTGCGGGTACTGAATCGGAGCCTCCCAAAAAAAAACGCTTTCGAGGTTCGAGGAGCAGGGTCCGGCCAGATGACAAAGACCACTCGCACAATCGAACTACGGGCCCGGATGTGATACCAATGCAAAACTTCCACTTGTCATCCTCCGGTGATCGACGTCTTGAAACGGCAATCGCGAAGGACCTATGTACTTCCACAAGCTGCAATCCAGCGTGCCCCTCCACGTCCAGTCAAGAAAACAATCCACAGATATGACGCACAACTCTCATATAACACTAACTTTCAGTGACAAACGCAGGCGTTCCCTTGTTCCTGCAACTGGAACACGCCCAGAGCCGGCTGGTTCTGCGAAGGATCGGTGTCAATAAAGATCGCATGCGTGGTATCAACGACATAGAAGACGGTCTGGGACGCGTTAAACGCCGGACCCGATGTGGTCAGGGTACCGGGAAGCCGACCGCTGTGGTCCGGAGCGGTATACGTTCCTGTCAGGGTGTCGGTTTCCTGTGTTGTTAGGTCGTAGTTGATGTCCACGGTCCCATAGGGGGTACCGAGATTCCCCGTGATAGCCGAAACCCTGCCGGTTCCATCGTCTTCACCCGCACCGCTGGGAAATGCGCTGAAGCCCATGGCGTAGGTTCCGCTAAAGGAGCCAAGTCCGAACGGTCCACCGGTTTGTGTGTACGCGGCCCCGGCGGTTTCGATGGGCGCCGTGTCTACCTGAAGGATCAGAGCGGGTGTGCTCGCATCGTTCGTCAGATAGAGAATCCATGTGGGGCCCGAAGAGGCAAGGCCGTTGAACTCCATGTTGCTGGTGGTAACTCGTCCGGACGCAGCCACCGAGTAGTTTCCGGTTAGGGTCGCGTCTGACAAGGGTGTTCCGCCCGCATTCCCGTCCGCGACACCGTTAATACTGCCGGATCCCGCCGTGAACAGGCCGGCAAAAACGGTTGGCACGAAAGAACTCGTACTCAAGCCGGACGTTTCAAATACCACGGTGTCATTAAACGAGCCGCTCGTAAACTTGCCCGCCGCCGAACCCTGCCCAAACGCAACTCCCGACGTGTTGCCGTAGAAATCATTTTCGACCAGCTTCATGTGGGTGTTGTCAATCATGTAGGCGACAAGCGCCAGATCCTGAGTGGTGAAAGCCGTGTTTAGATGGAACACGGCCTTGCCCATGGGATCGGGACTCACCACCGTTCCTTTCAGATACTGGAATAAATTCTGGCTCATGTTGTCGAGATCGTCGGCCACGCTGCCGGCACCGGAAATCGTACCCGGACCATCAATATTGATAATTCCGCCAAAGCAGAGTGGCTTCGGCGTCGCGGCCAGGTTCACACCCGACGTAACAAACGCGTATGCGCCGGAGGGTTGCAGCTTCGGCGTCTGCAAGTCGAGCGTTCCGCTCGAGGTGGCGGAAGTATCGAATTGCGTGATCAGGCCCCTGGTGCCGTCAATCACAACCAAGCCGAGCGTCTCGATACCGTTCCCAGCGGGTCCGATATGGGTGTCGCCTGTGTTCAAGGTGATCGTGCCACGACCGTCGGCGTTTATGGTGTAGCTGCTGCCGGTCGCCTGGATCGCGTCAATGTAAACGTTCTGGGTGTTCGAATAGTGCTGCTCGCCGCCGGTGATATTGCCCGCGCCATCCGCAGTGAAGACGCCCGTCAACTGATAGGGCCCGTTTGCGTCAATGCCGGATAGCTGGTAAACGTAGTTGTCGCCGCCGGTCATGCCGATTGTCGAATCGCCGAAGGTTGACGACGAAGTAATGATCGCAGTAACGGTCTGCGTAGGGTCCGCAGTTGAGGTTGCCGTGATCGTTGCCGCGCCCGCGCTGGCGCCCACGGTGTAGGAATTCGACGCATTGTAAGCGGTGTGGGCCGCGAAGGTGCCACAAACGCCCGCTGCACCCGTGCATGTCCAATCCACGCCCGCGTTGGTCACGTCATGCTGCACTACCGCGGTTAGCGGTGCCGGGTTCGGATCGGCCAACAGCAGCGACGGCGTGGGCTGCGGATAGAACGAAATGCCAACGCCGAAAATGGTAACGTTGCCGGCTGCGAATTGGCTCGAATCCGCCGTCGCCGCCGCCTTGATTCTGGCCGTCGTCGCGCCGGCAGGCGCGGTGTAGGTGGTGTGCCCGCCGCTGGCGGTGTGCGCGGGATTGAACGAGCCGCAATCGGCGGCGCCGCAGCTTACCGTCCAGTCCACGCCAGCGTTGGTCCCGTCGCCGGTCACGACGGCAGTAAGCTGCTGTGGCTGATTCACGCTCAAAGAAGATGGCAGCGCCGGATTGAAGGCTACTGTCGGAACCGTAATCGTGGTCGAACCGGAAGCCGATTTCGTGGCGTCGGCGGTCGAAGTCGCGGTGATGGTCGCTTTGCCGCCCGAGGGTACCGCTGCCGGCGCGGTGTAGGAAGTGGATGCGCCGCTGGCGGTATGCGCGGGGCTGAACGATCCGCAGGAACCGGACGGCGCGCACGACCAATCCACGCCGGCATTCGAGGAGTCGTTGCTCACGTTGGCCGCGACCGAAGCCGACTTGTTTGCCTGCAGGGTTGCCGGCGGAGCTGTGCTGAAGGCGACCGATATCGGAGTTCCGCCGCCACCGTTTCCACCGCCGCCGCTGCTGCTCCCACCGCCGCAACCGACCAGCGCGGTGATGATGCACGAACACGCCAGCCAAAGCATCCACCGTTGTAACGTCATCCAACCCTCCTCGATTTCACCGCAGTTTTTGCTTCCGGAGTGCACTCGGATTCGACCAAACCAGCCTTGGCAGAGGGGAGCCGCCATGCGTCATACGATTGCCGGTTTACCAGTCACCAACCCGCGCCAGAGACAGAAGTTTCTCGCATCGCCAATGTCTGGGACTAAAGTCTCATTTTTCCGGGCGATTGGCAAGTGGCATGGCATGGTAGTGGTGTTCTCTTGGTAACGGGTTACCTCAAGGTGCGTGGTAACCCTTGCTTCGCGTTTTGTGCGAAGGCCGGGAGACGCCCGAAACCGTGTTTTCAATGAAAAGTGATTTTTCGTGATGCAAGATCGCTCCGCGGGCTGACAAAGTTGGCAAGCGCATCGGCGCGGCTGGAAGCTGCGCCCTGTCAAAGCAATTCCCATCCCCTCGCAAGAAGCAGCGAGGGAATACGGCACCCAAATTCTCCCGTCACATCCTCTTTCACAGCTTGCGCAATCCTTTGCACATGGGGGAAGCTCCGTCCCGCCCTTAAGTTGCTGGGAAGAAAAGGGATTTACATAGTTTGATTTGGTCTTAAGACTGCTTTCCTTATTGCGACTTGCGGAGGCAAGGCCGTTGGGCTTTATTTCCGTCGCGAGGGTGAGGAAGTTATAAGTCAACGCGGATGCTTGTTTACGGCTCGCTAACCTGCGATAGCAACGTGTTTCCACTGGACTTTCTTCTCTATTGCGGCGAAACGTTGATGTGGTATGTTTAACGGACTTTCCCTCCCCAGGAGTTGCACACCGGAGATGGTTCTCTAGATGATCAAGTCAAACTTCTTGGTAGCGGTATTTGTCTGTGCATGGTGCTTGCCCGCGCCAGCGCTGAGTTCTTTCGACGGAATCACCGCGGCGGAAGACATTCAGACGCAGCACGATGCGGATCCTAACGGCGCGATTGGGACCAAGCAGTATCTGGAGTGGACCAACGTCGCGCTCGAAGCGTACGACAAGGTGACCTTCGCGCCCGTCTGGTCGTCTCCGCACGCCGGCGAATGGCCGTGGAACAACAATGCGAATACGCCCGATTGCGACGGCACGGCGATCCACGGAGATGGCTTCGTTGTGTTTGACCGCCTGGCTTCACGCTGGGTCGTGGGTGCGCACTCTACCCCGCCTAAGGGACAGAGCAATTATTACTATTGCATCGCGGTTTCCAACACCGACGATCTGAGTTCCAGTTCGCTGGCCTGGTATGCCTACGAGTTTTCCCTCAACCCGATTCTTGGAGTGAACTCGAAAGGTGTCTCTTATTTCCCCGACTGGCCGAAGCTGGCCACGTGGGGGGACGCATATTACATCGGCTTCGACATTCTCGATCCCAGCTATAACTACGCCATCAGCGGCGCGGGATTCTGCGCTCTCGATCGCACCAACATTCTCAATGGCACGACCGCGAATCCGATGCAGTGTTTCAAGGATGGTACCTATCATCCGTATCTGATGCACAGCCCGATTCCGGCCGACGTGGAGGGAACGACCGCGCCACCGCAGGGGCGCGATGAATTTTTCCTGAGCATTCAGAATCCTCCGCGCGATGGAAAAACCCTGACCACAAATGCGCTCAACCTGTGGGATTTTCATGTGGACTGGGCGAATCCGGCGAACTCGACCTTTAACCATTCCCAGGTCAGCGTTCCCGCCTATACACCCGGTTGCTACACGCTGGCCAAGCCCACCGACACCGTCTGTGTGCCGCAACCCGGCACGAAGATCGGCGGTGGCCACTTCCTGATTGATTCCGTGGCTGATCGGCTGATGCCGCGGCTCGCTTACAGAAATTTCGGTTCGTACGAATCGTTCCTGATCAGCCACACGATCAAGACTGGCAAAGGCTCGAACAATGAAACTGGCGTGGGCTGGTATGAATTTCGCGCCAACGGCTCGGGCAGCCCGAGTCTTTACCAGAGCGGCCAGTTCAGCCCCGATCCCATCTTCCGCTTCATGCCCAGCATGGCGCAGGACAAAGTCGGCAACGTCGCCATGGGATACAGCGTCGCCAACACCAAAATGCATCCCGGCATCCGGGCAATTGGTTGGAAACTTGGATCCACCCAAAAGAAAGTCGAAATGATCATCCAGAACGGAGGCGGCGATCAGGAAAACAGCGCTCTCTGGGGCGACTACACCAGCATGACCGTTGACCCCGTGGACGAATGCACATTCTGGTACGTGAACGAATATCTGCCCTCGAACGAATCTGGCAAGGCGATTTCCTGGCATACCAGGATCGCGAACTTCACGGTTTCCGGCTGCGCCGGCAAGGCCAGGATTATTGAGCATCCTCTCGAACTTGTACGTTCGCAGGCGAACGGCAAGTAAGAGTTGATGAGGTTTTGCGAAAGGACATTGATGTTGCGATTCAGGCTTATCGCTTTCGTGGTGATGATGTTGGTGGTCGGGATGGGATCGCGCGCCGCGGCACAGCAGCCGATCACACCGTATTTCTTCGGCATGTCGGCGACCGGCGGAATGACCGGCGCCGAGCCCTGGCCACAGGATCCATTTTCGGGCATCCGGCTGTGGGATAGCGGTGTGCCCTGGTCGCTGTTGAATCCTTCCCCCGGCGTTTACGACTGGACGCTGCTGAATATCTGGCTGAACCACGCGCAGCAGAACGGCGTGGACGTTACCTATTGCTTCGGGCGCGTGCCTAAGTGGGCATCCTCCAATCCCACCGACACCAGTTGCGCCAACGAAACTGGATCCTGCGATCCGCCGGTGGACCTGAATGCCGACGGAAGTGGCACCGATCAGGACTGGAAGAACTTCGTCAGAGCGATCGCCACGCACGCCGCCGGTCGCATTCACTACTGGGAGCTGTGGAACGAATACAACAACCCCATGCGCTGGCACTGGCCGGATGGCAAAGGGCACGGCCACGCCACGGCGCAGCAACTGGTGCGGATGGCCCAGGACGCGCGCACGATCATCAAAGGCATTGATCCTACGGCGGTGATTGTCAGCCAATCGGGCGCGCTGCGCTTCGCCAACGATGTTCCCCGCTGGCAAGCCATGATGAATGCCGGCCTTGCCAACTACGTGGATGTGATTGCATTTCACGGCTACACGCAGCCCAGCGGCAACGGCCTCCCGCAGCCTGAATTTCTGGCGGGAATGATTGACGGCGGTCCGCCCGCCAACGGATATCCGTTTGGCACGGCAGGTTTTCTGGGCTTTCTGCAGAACTATTACCCGCAGGGCCAGTTGCCTCCGGTTTGGGATACGGAAGGGAGTTGGGCAGGAAACATCACGGGCTTGACCGATCCCGATGAGCGCGCCGGCTTCGCCATGCGCTTTACGACGCTGAACCTCTCCTTGGGTGTGCAGCGCTTTTATTGGTACGAATACGATAGCAATTTCGCGGGATCGCTCTGGCAATGGTCTACGCGCTGGGATCTGGTTCTGCCGACGACTGCCGGCAACGTAAAAGTAATGAAGGGATTTGGCGACGGCACGTTCCAGCCGGCGGTGAATCACGGCGCGGGCAGCGTTCCCGTGGGCGCGGCTGTGGGAGACTTCAACAACGACAGCGTCATGGACACCGTCGCCGTCAACCAGCTCAGCGATAACGTCACGGTCATGCTGGGCAACGGCGATGGCACCTTCAAGGCAGGAATCTCATCCGCCGCCGGCAATAATCCCCTCTCGGTTGCGGTCGGCGATTTCAATAAAGACGGCAACCTGGATATGGCCGTGGCCAATGGCAGCGGCAGCGGCAAAGTAAGCGTGCTGCTGGGCAACGGCAACGGCACCTTCCGCACCCCGGTGTCTTATAACGTCGGCTCCAGCCCGTCGTCGATTGTGGTAGCCGACTTCAACAATGACGGCTATCCCGATATCGCCGTGGCCAACTCGGGCAGCGGTTCGGTCACCGTGCTGTTGAATAATCACAGCGGCGGCTTTGCCATCTCAGGTTACGCCGTAGGGAACGGCCCATCGTCCATCGTTAGCGGCGACTTCAACAAAGACGGCTATGCCGACCTTGCCGTTGCCAACATGAACGACGGTACGGTCAGCGTGCTCTTGAACAAGAAGAACGGCACCTTCGGCGAAGCCAGCACCTACGGCGTCCACTTGAATCCGGCATCGCTGGCGGTGGGGCCGATTACGCAAGGCGGCACTCTGAGCCTGGTGACCGCCAACCAGGGCAGCAACGACATCAGCTTGCTCATCGGCAACGCCAACGGCACTTTTGCCAATGCCGTGAATTATCCAGTAGGCAGCCAGCCGATATCCGTCGCTATCGAAGACTTCAACGGCGACGGTTACTACGATGTGGTAACCGCCAACAAGGGCGACAACACACTCTCCACCCTGCTGCACTGCACCGGGGGCAAGTGTAACGGCAGCACGTTCAACCCCGCCAAGATTACGAGCATTGGCGGCACGCCGGTGGCGATGGCCGTGGGAGCGTTCGATGTGGTGGGCAACCGAGACCCCGGAACTTTGCTGAAGCCGGGCATCGCTTATCAAACGGCTTTCAACTGGCTGCAAGGCAACACCATCAGCACCCCTTGCAGCGGGCCCCTGCCGCCGAACACGGGAATTTGGACCTGCGGCATCACCGGTCCCAGCGGCTACCAGGCGCAAATGGTGTGGGTAATGGATCCCACCAATCAGACCTTCTATTGCAGCAATAACCAATGCACTACTGAGGCTTACAGTCCGGGCACGCAGTATGTACAATACCGGACGGCCTACGGTCAGGTTTTTCCGATCCGCGGCAACAGCGTGCAAATCGGATACGTCCCCATCCTGCTGGAAAACCAGAACGCCGGCGGGCAGGTGAAGAAGTTGGTCGTGCAACGCTCCAGGAAACCAATCAGGAAAATAACGCTCGACAATATCGTAAAACGAGGTGAACGATGAAATACCGAATCGCGATTATGCTGCTGGCACTGATGACAGCAGTCGCCTACGCCCAGGTTTCGGGAGCAGACAAGACCGTCGCCGCGGGCACCAACCATCAAGCTGCATCTTCCCCGGCAGTCTCAGAGGCCGAAGGCGCTCTGACGGATGCGGCCCGGGCCAACATTTCTGCCGCTCTGGGACAGGAAGACCAGAGCTACAAGATCAGTGCCCAGGGCGACCAGCTGAGGGCGGAGGGCGCGGGACTGACCGCGGTGTTCAAGTCGGGCAGCGTGCACTTCCGGGCGGCGCAAGGCGATTTGGGAATGAGTCTCGTCGGGTACGGCTATGGCGACGCGCTACGGACGACTGCCGGCGTCACGCCGCGCAGCGATCAGAATCGCGTGGAGTATCGTCGCGGCGCGCTCACCGAATGGTATGAGAACGGTCCGCTTGGCCTGGAGCAGGGATTCACCTTCGCCGAGCCTCCGGCGAAGAAACACACCGGCCCATTGACCGTGGCGCTGGCCTTCTCTGGCGACTTCCAGCCCGTCGCCGATAAAGATCAAACCCAGCTGACTTTGCAGAGCCGCCATCAGGCGCAGAACCTCTATTACGGCGGATTGGCCAGCTACGATGCCACCGGCAAGGAGCTGCGAACCTGGCTGGAAGTTCATCGCAACCAGGTGCAACTGAAAGTAGATGACAGCGGCGCGACCTATCCGGTTGTGGTTGACCCCTGGGTTCAAATCGCCCGTCTTACCACCTCCGACGGCGCGAAGTACGACTTCTTCGGCAACTCCATCTCCGTCAGCCATGATGGCAAGACGATTGTGGTGGCGGCGGCGTTCAAGAAGGTCGGCAACAACCTGCAGCAAGGCGCGGTTTATGTCTTCGTGCAACCGACCAAGGGCTGGGTCAACACTGCGGCTTTCAAGGCCAAACTGACGGATGGCAACGGAAAAGCCGGCGACAACTTCGGCACCTCCGTAGCCCTCAGCGCCGATGCAAAAACTATCGTTGTGGGCGTGCCGCAGGCAACCGTCGGAACCAATGTTTATCAGGGGCTAATTGACGTTTACGTGCAGCCGACTGGTGGATGGGTGACATCCACGGCGCCTACTGCCCAGCTGACTGCCTCCGACGGCGCGCCTTACGACTGGCTCGGGTCGTCAGTATCATTTGACAATCAATCGGTGGTGGCCGGAGCTTATGGCCACATGGTCAACAACAACCCGTATCAGGGCGCGGCTTACGTATTCACGCGGCCTTCCGCCGGCTGGCAGACCACCAACCAGCAGAACGCCGAGCTGAACTCTTCCGACGGACAAGCGTGGGATCTGTTCGGGTACTCGATCAGCTCGTTCAACGGAACCGCAGTCGTGGGCGCAGTTCAGGCCACAGTCAATGGCGATGTTTCGCAGGGCGCGAGCTATGTATACGTCGAGCCTTCGAGCGGCTGGGCTAACACCCTCACCGAGAATGCCAAACTGGTTGCTTCCGACGGCATCTCCGAAGACCTGTTCGGCTCAGCGGTTGCGATCAGCTCCGACACGAAATCCATCGTCGTGGGAGCGGAAGCCGCCAATGTGGGCGGCAACGGCGGCCAAGGCGCCGTCTATGTGTTTGTGCAGCCCTCGGGAGGCTGGTCCGGCGAGCCGCTGAACGAAACGGCGAAGCTGACTGCGTCCGATGGGGTGCAGGAGGATTACTTCGGCTCCTCGGTCGCATTCAACTTCAGCGCTAACACGATTGCGGTCGGGGCGCCTTTGGCACCCTACTCCAACACTCAGAAATATATCGGTCCCGGGCCTGGCAGGGTTTACACCTATGCCAAGCCGAGCGGCGGATGGGCCACAACTTCCACCTATACCCAGGAAGTGGCTGTCAGCGGCGGGAAAAACGGAGCCGAATTCGGAATTTCTGTCGGCTTGAACACCAACACGCTAGCGGCTGGCGCCCTCGGTGCCACTATCGCGGGCAAGACCGACCAGGGCGCGGTGTTTGTCTCGGGTCAAAAGAAATAAGCGTAATTCATCGCCATGGGGACCTGTTCTCAGGTCCCCATGGCCACACTCTACCCTGATCCGATGCGTGTCGCGATTCGACGCGGGCGCACATCGTGGAGCGCGGGCGGAAGTAAATCAGCTTCCCTCCATCCCTGAAAGTGTCCGCTGCTCTTTTCTTTGCCGCATCTTTGCTGCTCTAGGAGATTCCTAATCGTCGTCCGGATCGCCGACCGGCGCTTTATCGCTGAGGAAGTAATTCGCATCCAGCGGCGCTTTGATGGTGTGGAATGGCCGCGGCTTCTGATTGAAGTTGAAGCTGTCCGTCAGGTCGTCGGAGACGGTATCGCCAAAGCCGAGTGACGGCAAATTGAAAACCGTCTCGCAAAATTTCACGACGCTGCTGAAATCATGCGTCACATGCGAGACGTAGCCCGGCTTGGCATAAGGCGAAACGATCACCAGGGGCACGCGGAACGAATACATGTAGGAATTGATGATAGGCGGCGCCACGTGATCATACCAGCCTCCCCAGTCGTCCCAGGTCACAATGATGGCGGTATTGTTCCAGTACTTGCTCTTTCCTACCGCATTGACCACGGAAGCGATCCACGACGGCCCTGAGCCATTGTTGGCGTGCGGATGGTCGGAGGCCGCGCCCACCGGAATCACCCAGCTGACGTTCGCCAGATGGCCGCCGGATATATCCTTTAGCACCTGCTTCGGTGAGGGGATCACATTGTTCCAATCTTTTCCGTAATAAATGTGGCGGATGACGTTCGGCCCGGTCCAGATGTAGTTCAGCGAAAGCGTGTAATAGCGCCAGGTGAGGTTCTGATTGTCCAGAAGGTCCATCAGCGTAAGGTGATCGAAGCAGGGAAAGACTGCCAGCTTTTCCTGGCCCAGAGGATCGATCAGGATCGTATGCACTTGCGGGAGCGCGCCGCAGCCGGAGTGTCCGGCGGGCTTATCAATGTTGAAGGTGTCTTCACCATCGTAAAGCGTACTGGTAGCGGAGGGCGCGGAGGTCGCCGCAATGATGAACTGATGCGCGGGGTAGCTCGGTCCCTGGTTGCTCTGAAACATACGGTCGCCAAAGGCGTATTGCTCGGCCATGCTGAAATACGGCTTAACGTCGGAAAGCTGCACGTACTTGAACTGCTTGTTCGGCGGGCACGAGGTGCCGCAGTCGCCGGGGATCAGGTCAGCCCCGTCCATTTTTCCGCCATCGTACATCCAGACAAAATCCGGATGGTAATGATCCAGAGTGTAATTGTTGGCCAGCTTGACCGGACCGAGCGTGATCTTTTGGCCCTTGGAATTGATGCCGTAATTGGCAGTGTCGGCTCCGGGAAGGCCATGGAACAGGTTGTCGGTGGTGCGGTTCTCCTGGAACATGATGATCACATGCTGGATGACTTGTGCGCCCGATGGCGATTTGGAGTTAGGACTGGTGCCCTTGTCTTTCTTTCCGGGTTCGACCGCGAACCCGCTGGAACAGAGCAAAGCTGCCAGCAAAAGCATGGGAGTCAGGCGGGATAACAAAGAATCCTCCAGCATTCGATACGTATCGGATTAGCGCGACGCTTCTACAGGGGGAGAGGGTCTGTTTGAAAAATACTCCATTCGGGAATTTAACGCAATCACGATCCAACGTTACCGCAGTCACAAGGACAGGGGCGGCGGTCGAGTGATGATGCGCCCTCCGCGAGAGTCGCCGGGGAGTGCGGCCTTTTCGTGCGCTGTCTGGCAGACATGCGCCGCGGAAGAGAGTCGGAGTGGACGACGCGAGATCGAGAAAGTGCGGAGCAAGCCGGTGGCACGCGAGTTTTTGTGCGCCCAGGTTAGCTCGCGTGGCCGCTCGCGGAACCTGGGGCACCCGGCACCCGGCACCAGGCTGACGCCGACTTCAGTAATCGTCAGGATCAGACGGCGGAGACTTATCGTTGATGAAGTAATTCGCACTGTAGCGTGCCCTGATCTTGTGAAAGGGTGCGGGCTTCTGATCGAAGTTGAAGAAGTCCGTGAGGTCGTCGGCGTATTCGTCGCTGAATCCCAGGGAAGGCAAATTGAACGCAGTTTCGGCGAACTTCACAATGCTGCTGAAGTCATGCGTGGCGTGGGAAACGTAACCGGGCTTGGCGTAGGGCGATACCACAACCAGGGGAACCCGGAAGGAATATTCGTAGGAATTCCGCACCGGCGGAGCCACATGATCGAAGAATCCTCCCCAATCATCCCAGCTGATAAAAATAGCTGTGCTGTTCCAGTATTGCGAAGCTCCCACCGCATTGACTACCGAAGCCACCCACGATGGCCCCGTGCCGTTGTTTCCATTGGGATGATCTGACGATTTTCCCGGCGGCATCACCCAGGCCACGTTCGGCAATTTATTGTGGGCGATGTCCTGCAGAACCTGTTTCGGATTGGGAATTACGTACTTCCAATCCTTGCCCAGCCGGATGTGATGAATCGAGTTTGGCGCCGTCCAGATGTATTTCAACGAAGGCGTGTAGTATCGCCAGGTGAGATTCTTGTTGTCGAGCAAATCCATCAAGGTTTTGTGCTCGTAACAGGGATACATGATGAAGTTTTCTTCGCCGAGGGGGTTAATCAGCTGCACGTATTCCTGCTTGGGCGCGGTGCAGCCCACGTCGCCGTTGGCGTTGGGAACGCCGTAAGGATTCTCCGCCACGAACAGATCACTGCCGGCTTCCGGAAGGGAAGTCGCAGCCATGATGTAAAGGTGAGCCGGATAACTCGGCCCCTGATTGCTCTGGAACATGCGATCGCCGAAGCCGTATTGCTCCGCCATATCGAAGTAAGGCTGCACGTCGGACTGAGGAACGTACTTGAACTGGGGATTGGGAGGACAATGATTTCCGCAGGTCACCGGAATCAGGTCCGCGCCGTCCATTTTCCCGCCGTCGTACATCTTCACAAACGAAGGATGAGTGTGATCGAGGGCATAGTTGCTGATTAACGGCAGCGAAGTCAGTTTGACCTTATGTCCCTTGGAGTTGGTCCCATAGCTGGCCGTGTCGGCGCCGGGAAGCCCGTGGAAAAGGTTATCGGTCGAACGGTTCTCTTGAAAAATGATGACTACGTGGTTGATCACCTGCGCTCCGCCAGGTGCAGCCTGTTCATTTGAGCGGTCGGCACTGAAGCCTAAAGGAACCCAGAACGCGAGCAAGAGCACCAGGGAGACGAAATAAGCCAGCACGGACGTACTCCATTCTTTGAGCTAGTAACAGGGGAGTCAAAGCGAAACAATCGTGACCGACAATCTACCGCAAAGGGGTTAGGAATGCAAACGGAGTTTGGGGGCCGGGCGCGGCTTTCTGGTGCCCGGGGCGGGGCGGCCAGGGTCCCATTCTCGCCTCAGGAGCCGCTTATAGCCTCAATACTCGTCCGATTCCGGCTGCGGCGACTTGTCGTTGAGGAAATGATTGCCGTCCAAGGGGGCGCGAATCGGCTTAAAGGTGCGGGGCTTTTGGCTGAAATTGAAGCAATCCGTGAGGTCGTCGGCGTTCACGTCGCCGTATCCGAGCGAGGGCAAATTGAGCGCCAGTTCGGTGAATTTCAGAATGCTGCTGAAATCGTGGTTCACGTGCGAAACGCAGCCCGGGATCACATAAGGCGAGATCATCACTAGGGGCACGCGCAAGCCGTATTGGTAGGAATTGATGATGGGTGGCGCCACGTGATCGTACCAGCCGCCCCAATCGTCCCAGGTGATGAAGATCGCCGTGCTTGACCAGTAGGGGCTGCTGCCCACGGCGTTGACGACAGAGGCCACCCATGACGGTCCCGTGCCATTATTTTCGTTGGGATGGTCGGAAGATAGAGTCGGCGGCATCACCCAAGCCACGTTCGGCAGGTTATTGCCGGCGATATCATTCAATATCTGCTTAGGGTCGCCGATTACGTACTGCCAGTCATTCCCCAGCCGAAGGTGCTTGATCGAGTTCGGCGCGGTCCAGATCTGATTCGGCATCGGCGTGTAATACAGCCAGCTCAATTGCTGATTGTCTAGAAGATCCATCAACGTCAAGTGCTCGAAGCAGGGGTAGATGAACAGCTTCTCCTGGCCGAGCGGGTCAATAAGATTGACGAATTCCTGCGGCGGCGCGGTGCAGCCGGTGTTAGTGGGCGCGTGAATAACTCCCAGCGGATTTTCCGCGACAAACATCTGGCTGGTGGGATCGGGCGCCGATGTTCCCGAGATTACCCATTGATGCGCCGGGTAACTGGATCCCTGATTGCTTTGAAACATGCGGTCGGCGAAAGCGTACTGCTCCGCCATTTGAAAATAGGGATCAACGTCGGTCTCATACACATACTTAAACTGCGGATTCACGCATCCGGGTTTGCCGACTTTGCACGATACATACACCCGGTCGGCGCCGTCCATTTTGCCGCCATCGTATTCCTGGAGAAACGCGGCGTGGAGGTGGCCGAGATCGTAATTGTCCACCAGATGGATCGGCCCCAAAGTTATTTTCTTTCCCTGGGAGTTTATGCCGAAATCCACCGTGTCAGCCCCGGGAAGGGCGTGAAACAGATTATCGGTGGAGCGATTCTCCTGGAAAATGATGACCACGTGCTGGATTACCTGCGCACCAGGGTTTACCAAGGGCTTAGCCGCGCCCTCCGCCGCCTTGCCGGCAGCGAATGAATTCGAGAAGAAAAGTAGAGGGACTATCAGGAGAAAACGTGATGACATGAAATCCCCCACCTGGATTTTGGCCTGCAGCGGCAAATGCGAAAGCGCGGTCCCAACTTGGGAAAAATGTAACTCAAGAAGGTGTTTTGTGCAACAGAGCCATTCTTCTCTAGCGCCTACGACCGGAGGCTAATATCAGTCTAATGCCCTTCCAGAAGAATCGGATTGGCGCCAATCGTTACCTCGCCGGCGGCCGTGTGTGAGGTTCCGGTCAGGTCGATCCAGTCCGAGTTGAACTTAGGTGGCACCGTATAACTGGTATTCCCGCACACGATCGGCACGCTCATACTGGAGCAGTTCTGGCCGTAGCGGCTATCCCAGACGAGACTGGCCTTGGTTCCGTTACTTTCGTTGAAATCGCAATGATAGATGGTGCCGCTGTTCTGGCAGAAAGGCGTCTGCGTGGGTGTGGCATTGGCCAGCCAGTTGTAAGTGAGAATGAAGGCGTTGGCCTCGGGCTGCTGCAGTTGCCCAGAACCGGGGTCGAAGAGCTCGCCGGTCGGGCCGTCATACGCGTACCACATGATCTCTTTCACGTTGTTCGACCAGATCAGAGCATAATAGCGCGGAATCATTCCCGCGCGGGCGTAGGCATCGTGCTCCCAGATATTCTGGCTGTCGGCCTCGCCCCAACTACCCTCGCCGTCGAAAACTGGGATGTTCAAGTTGTGGGCTTTCATCATCGTGTACAAGCCTTGTAATCCCACGTTCACGATGTTTTCTGGGGTTTGCGTATCTATGTACATGTGCACGCTGAGCACATCGACGGCCGCGGCGCCGGCGTCACCGGTTGTGCACAGGGTCTGCGGGTCGTTATCGCAGTAGAGCAAGCTTTCGATGGCGCGCCAATCCACACCCGTGCTGGAAGAAGCCACCATGACGGCGCTGGGATCCACGGGCTGGGTCAGCCCCACAATCTGCAATACCTGCTGGCAGGACTCTCCCGTTGCCAGAATGATTGGAACTCTGCCGGCAACGATGCAATTGAGATCCTGAGACAGCCGCACCAGTTGGTTGTAAGTTCCTCGCCAGCCGCTGCTCTTTGGGAATTCGTTCCATGTCTCCCAGTATTTGATGTGCGCGTGCGATTGCTCCCAGGTGGGATTGTTGACGTGCATGGCGATCGCTGCCACCCAGCTTCTCCAGATGAAATCCGCGCCGGTTCCGTCGGCATTGAGATCAATCGGCGGCCAGCATTCGCCATACTGGCTTGGACCCTGGTGGGAATAGTTGCAGGTGTCGTCGTTTGGGTCCTGCGAAGCCCATTTGGGAGTGCGCGACAAGGTGTACATGATGTCATTCACGCCGGCGTTCTTCAGGTCTGCAGTTTCGCTGTCAAGATTCGTAAAGTCGAAGCACGGATCGGTCGGGCCGCTGGTCGGCGTGCAGGTGGCGTCTATGTCCGGCCAGTTGGCCGAGCCGCTGTCCCACCCGCGAAACTCACCGTAGGGAAGCTGTAACGGATAGCTGGAGAGTTGGTGCACCTGGAAGCCCCAGAATGTGCAAGGAATTGTACCTGGGCCACTGGGGACGCAGGGAGAGTTAAAGGGAATCGGCGGGATGCTGGGCGTGGCGGCGTTTTCCCCTGGGCCTCCTGCTCCGCAGGCGAACAAGGCAAAACACGCGGCACTCAGCAACGAACTGCCTACCCAACGACTCTTCATAAGCGGGCGTAGCTCCTGGCTTTAACCTTACGCTAACCCTCATCCGGCGACTGGCGACGGGTTAGCGGAGACTTCGCGGGTTCGACGGTCCCCACGATCTCACGGGCTGGCTAATACCAGCTTTGCGGAAAGACGATGACGTTGGTTGGAAACCCCGGAAGTGCAGAAAAGTTGCTTTTTGCTGCGCAAGGGCCGCAGCGTTTCGGATCTGATTCCCCATAAAGTCAGCAAGATAGGCTTGACTCCGATATTTACTTGGTGTCATATTCGTCCCTGTTCTTAGGTTGGGTTGGTCAAGGAAGGTGAAGTGGTGTGCGGAAAACGGAAACAGCCTGTTCGTTTTCGCTCCGACACCGAAAAGATTTACTCGCCGGATTCAACTCGACAGAAGGAAAATCGTTGTATAATCCCTTCTGATTCGGGTTAGCCAGGTAACGAACCAGGTTCGCGCCACACCTCCTCCTCACTAAATAGCTTGTGTCGGAAGTGTCGAATGCTGAGATCACGCTGCTGTGCATTGTTAATTATCCTTGCTGTCGGCCTCACGCAGGCCCAAACGGTAAGCCGGTACGAGGGTATCAGCGCCGTGCATGATCCTCATGCCGAAAAAGACGTGGATCCCAACGGCGCCGTGGGGACGATGCAATACATGGAATGGGTTGACGTCGCTTACCAGGCTTGGGACAAAACCCCGCCGTATAAAAAAGTGTATGACAACCCGATGCCCGGCAGCACGCCGTGGAAGATCGCGAATCTCACCAGCTGCGAAAATATCGGCGGCGACGGCATCATCCTGTTTGACCGCCTGGCGTCACGCTGGGTGATCGCGGCGCACAGCACCAAAGACGCGAACGGGGATTTTTACTACTGCATCGCGGTTTCGAATACCGACAACCTGCGGGCCTCAAACTTCCAGTGGTATGCCTATGAATTTTCGCTGACCTCGGCATTGGGAGGGCCTTATTTTCCCGACTGGCCGAAGCTCGGCACCTGGCCCGACGCATATTACGCTGGCATCGACATTCTGAATCCTGCGAAGAGCTGGGGTTTTGTCGGAGTCCTGGCTTGCGCGCTCGATCGCACGAACATTTTAACCGGAGCCACCAACCCGCGGCCGATGCAATGCGTGCGCTATAAGCAGGCGAATCCCTATCAGTGGCATAGCCTGATTCCCAGCGACGTGGACGGCACCACCGCGCCGCCCAGCGGTCAGGATGCATATTTCGTGAGCATCCAGAATCCGGTTCGCAACGGCAAATCCACAACTTCGACTTCCATCAACTTGTGGGATTTCCAACTGGACACGAGCTGGTCGGGAAAATCAAAACTGGTGCGATCGTCACTCACCGTGCCGAGCTATACCCCGGCGTGCTACACGGCTCAACAGCCGACCAAGGTCAACTGCGTGCCGCAGCCCAAAGGGAATGAGCACCTGGCTTCGCTCGGTGACCGGTTGATGCCGCGCCTGGCATACCGGAATTTTGGCACCTATCAATCATGGCTGGTCAGCCAGGCGGTGCAGGTTGCGGACACCCGGCAGAGTGGAATCCGCTGGTACGAAATGCGCGGCAGCGGGACGCCGACGTTGTATCAAAGCGGGACGGTCAGCATTGATACCACCGCCTACCGCTTCATGCCGAGCATGGCGCAGGATAGTGCTGGCAACGCCGCAGTGGGTTATAGCGTGTCAAGCGGCACCGTTCTCCCCGGTATTCGCGCCTCCACTTGGAGCCTGGTCAACAACTCCAGCCCGGTCGAAGTCAATATTCAAAACGGGCTGGGAGTGCAGGAAAATACTACCGACTGGGGGGATTACACCAGCATGACCGTGGATCCCACGGATGATTGCACGTTCTGGTACGTCAACGAGTACATGCCTGCCGATCAAAAAGGCAAGCAAATCATATGGCACACCAAGATTGCGAACTTCAGTTTGTCGAGTTGTCAATGATCGAGGTTGATGGTGGGAAAATATCGCGGCGGTTCCATGCGACTTCGAGCGCGGTCTCTGGCCGATGAATCTGCAGTCGGCGACACAACGTCGGCCGATGGTGATGAGGTAACCAAGTGGCAAAGATCGAAGTAAGGTTCTTGGCCTGCATAATCGTCGCGATGCTGGGCACGAGCGGGAACGCGCGCGCGCAGCAACCGGTATCGCCGTATTTCTACGGCATGAGCATGACGGGCGGAGAGGTAGGCGCCGAGCCTTGGCCGGCTGTACCGTTTGCCGGACTGCGCATGTGGGACAGCGGCGTGCCCTGGGCCCAACTGAATCCTGCCCCGGGTGTTTATGACTGGAGGCTGCTGAACATCTGGATGAATCATGCCAAGCAGAACGGCGTGGACATGGACTTCTGCTTTGGACGCGTGCCGCAATGGGCGTCGTCGGAGCCGAACGATCACTATTGCGCCAACGAGCCTGGATCCTGCGATCCGCCGTCCGATCTCAACGCGGATGGAACCGGGACGAATCAGGCCTGGCGGGACTTCGTCACAGCCATCGTTTTGCACTCGGCCGGCCGCATTCACTATTGGGAGCTGTGGGATGAGTTTCCCAATCCCAAGCGCTGGCATTGGGTAAAAAACGGGGGCAAAGGGACCGTGCAACAGTTGCTGCGAATGGCGCAGGATGCCCGCCAGATTATCAAGTCCATTGACCCCTCGGCAGTCATCGTCAGCCAGTCTGGGGCCTTGAGATTTCCCGGCGACGAGACCAGCTGGCAGTCATGGGCCGAAGCCGGCATCGGGCAGTACGTGGACAGAATCGCTTTTCACTCCTACGTGCAACCCAGTGGCGCGGCTCCGCCCATACCAGAAACTCTGGTGGGCTTGTTGCTGGGAGGGAAAGGTTACCCCTTCGCTGATTTCAGCGGTTTCTACGGATTCCTGAACACCTATAACTTGACCCAGGCCGTGTGGGACACGGAGGGAAGCTGGGCGGCAGATATCGCCGGCTTGACCGATCCCGACGAGCAGGCCGGTTTTCTGGCGCGATTCTACGCAATGCACCTTTCGACCACCGTGCAATACAACGAGCACACGTTCGGACCGGTAGAACGCTTCTACTGGTATGAATACGACAATACCGGCGTAGGCGCGCTCTGGCAATGGATCACGCGCTGGGATCTGGCTTTCCCCAACAGCAATGGCAATGTGAGTGTCGCCTGGGGTTTTGGTGATGGCAGCTTCCAGCCTCCGACCACTCACGGCGCCGGAAGCACGCCCGACGCGGTTGCGGTAGGAGACTTCAATAACGACGGAGAACAAGATATCGTCGTCGCCAACCAGGCCGGCGGCAACGTGACCGTATTCCTGGACAGTGAAAAAACGCCCGGCACGTTTGGAGCGGGAATCACCACCAAGGGCGGCTCGGCAGGGAAGAGCCCGGTCGCGATTGCGGTTGGCGATTTCGATAAAGACGGAAACCTGGACGTAGTTGTCGCCAATTCCACGGCGGCTACGGTCACCGTGATGTTCGGCGATGGGGCCGGGAACCTGCAGTCCTCGACCGCCTACAACGTCGGCTCAGGACCGTCATCGGTCGCAGTGAGCGATTTCAACAACGACGGTCATCTCGATATTGCTGTGGCAAACTCGGGTAGCGGTACGGTCAGTGTATTGCTGAACAAGGGCAACGGCACGTTCGCCAATGCCAGCGGCTCGCCATTTTCCGTGGGACACAGCCCGTCTTCTGTGGCCGTCGGAGACTTCAACAACGATGGCTTTGCCGACCTGGTCGTGGCTAATTCCGCGGATGCCACGCTCAGCGTTCTTCTGAGCAGCAAGAACGGCAGCTTCAACGCCCAATCCACTTACAGCGTGGGCAACGGCCCGTCGGCAGTAGCGGTCGGCTATCTCGACAGCGACGCGTATTTGGATCTGGCCGTCGCCAACCAGACCGACAATACGGTCACCGTGCTCTTGAACAACGGCAAAAGCGGCGGCTTCGCCCCCGGGCTGGGCTCACCCTTCACCGTAGGCAGTCAGCCGGCCTCAATCGCGGTGAATGATTTCGACGGCGACGGCGTTTCCGACATTGCGATAGGGGACAAAGGCGACGGGACAGTGGCCACCATCATGCATTGCCACACGACCAAGTGCAAAAAGGACCACGGTCCCTTCTACGCCCCGACTAAATTTACAAGTGTGGGAAGCAACCCGTTAGCGATGGCGGTCGGAGACTTCGATGTCGTTGGCAACCGGGATCCTGGCACGCCGCTGAAGGCTGGCATTGCTTACGACACGACCTATCTGTGGCTAACCGGCAACACGATCACGCCAGCCTGCAAGGGACCGATTCCCAACGTGCAGCAGGGAAAATATACGCACAATGAAGGGGTTTGGACCTGCGGGATTCAGGACACAAAGGGTAATCAGGCGCAAATGGTCTGGTACATGGATGAACATGTCCCTGCCAATGGTTCCATCGGTTGCAGTAACAACGTTTGCAACTACAAAAACTACACCGTGCAAAACGGCTACACGGAATACCAGACGCTTTATGGGCAAGTGCATGCAGTTCCGAAGACTGGGGTGGTTCAGATCGGCTACCTCCCCATCTTGCTACAGGATGGCAATGCGCCCGTAGTGCACAACGCGGCATTGAAGCACCGGCAGAAAGTGAACAAATCGGCAGGCCACTGAGTGGCCTGGCGGAAAGAAATGGTTTTCGATTCCCCGACGATAGAGAGGGTAGCAATGGCAAGAATCAAGGTCACAGTCTTCTGTTGTTTGATGGTTGCGCTGCTGGGTATGAGCGGGAACGCGACTGCGCAACAACCGGTTTCTCCGTATTTTTACGGTTTGAGCATGACTGGCGGAGAAGTGGGCGCCGAGCCTTGGCCCATCGTCCCGTTTGCCGGACTTCGGATGTGGGACAGCGCGGTTCCATGGTCGCAACTGAATCCCGCACCTGGGGTCTACGACTGGAGACTTCTCAATATCTGGATGAATCACGCCAAGCAGAATGGCGTAGATATGGATTTCTGCTTTGGCCGCGTGCCGGGCTGGGCTTCCTCCAAGCCTCAAGACCACTATTGCGCCAACGAGCCCGGATCCTGCGATCCGCCCTCCGATCTCAACCCCGACGGCACAGGCACCAATCAGGCGTGGCGCGATTTCGTCACGGCCATTGTTCTGCACTCCGCCGGCCGCATTCACTACTGGGAGCTGTGGGATGAGTTTCCCAATCCCATGCGCTGGCATTGGGTGAAGAATGGAGGCACCGCGACGGTTCAGCAGTTGCTTCGCATGGCGCAGGACGCGCGCCAGATCATCAAATCCATTGACCCCACGGCCGTAATCATCAGTCACTCTGGCGCTTTGCGGTTCAACGGCGACGACACCAGCTGGCAGTCCTGGGCGGAAGCGGGAATCGCTTCTTACGTGGATCGAATCGCCCTTCACTCCTATGTGCAGCCCAATGGCTCTGAGGCCCCGATTCCGGAGGCGCTCCAGGCATTGCTGCTAGGTTCGCAATATTATCCTTTCGCGGAATTCGGCGGCTTCTACGGATTTCTCAATACTTACGGCTTGACCCAGCCGTTATGGGATACGGAAGGCAGTTGGGCGGCCGACGCCGCAGGATTGACGGATCCGGATGAGCAAGCCGGCTTTACGGCGCGTTTCTATGCCGTGAAACTCTCCACCACTGCCACCTACGGCAGCCAGACGTACGGGCCGATCGAGCGTTTTGACTGGTATGAATACGACAATACCGGCGTCGGCGCGCTGTGGCAGTGGATCACGCGTTGGGACCTGGCTTTGCCTAACTCCAATGGCAACGTCACGGTCACCGAGGGATATGGCGATGGCAGCTTCCAGCCGCCGACGACCCATGGCGCGGGAAGCACGCCCGATGCGGTTGCCGTAGGAGACTTCAACAACGACGGAGAACAGGATATCGTCGTTGCCGACCAGGCTGGCAGCAACGTGACCGTCCTGCTGAATAGCGAGAAGGTTCCTGGCACCTTCGGCGCTGGAATCACCTCGAAAACCGGATCGGCAGGCAAGAGTCCGGTGGCAATTGCGGTCGGCGATTTCGACAAGGACGGAAATCTGGATGCCGTTGTGGCCGATTCCACGGCCGGAACCGTGACTGTGTTGTTCGGCGATGGAACCGGGAATTTCAAGTCATCGGCTTCTTACAACGTCGGCACCACCCCTTCCTCGGTCGCGGTGAGCGATTTCAACAATGACGGTTACCTCGACATTGCGGTTACCAACTCAGGCAGTGGCACCGTCAGCGTGCTCTTGAACCAGGGTAACGGGAAATTTGCCAATGCCAGTGGGTCCCCATACACCGTGGGCAATGGCCCATCCTCAGTGGCTGCCGGTGATTTCAACAATGACGGCTTCAGCGATCTTGCGGTAACGAATTCCACCGACGGTACAGTAAGCGTCTTGCTGAACAACACCACTGGCGGGTTCGGGACCCAGTCCACTTACACCGTGGGCAATGGTCCGTCCGCCGTGGCGGTGGGTTATCTCAACACCGACGCCTACCTGGATTTGGTGGTCGCCAATCAAACCGACAACACCGTGACCATCCTGTTGAACAACGGCAGCAGCGGTGGCTTCTCGCCGGGCTACGCTTCGCCTTACGCGGTAGGCAAGCAGCCGGTTTCGGTCGCCGTGAACGACTTTGACGGTGATGGCTTCTACGACATCGCGGTTGCCGACAAGGGCGATGGCACCGTGGCCACGATCATGCACTGTCACACAGGCAAATGTAAGAAGACGAAAACCTTCTTCAGCCAGGCGGAGTTTACCAACGTCGGCAGCAATCCGGTTGCGATGGCCCTGGGAGATTTTGCCGTAGTTGGCAGCCACGATCCCGGTACGCTCTTAAAACCGGGATACGCCTACCTCACAACCTATGGGTGGTACGTGGGAAACACCTTTACGCCCGCCTGTACTGGTCCGGTCCCAGTACTGGTTAATCAGAACGGAAAACAGGGGAATGCGCAGGGAGTTTGGACATGCGGCATTCAGGCGCCGAACGGCAACCAGGGTCAACTCGTCTGGTACATGGACGAAACCTACAAGATCGGATGCCTGCGGAATGCTTGCACTTACAAAACGTATCAGGTGCCTTCAGGGTACACGCAATACCAGAACATATATGGGCAGACATTCGCAGTTCCGAAGAGCGGCAACGTGAACATCGGATACCTGCCGATTCTGCTGGAGGACGGCAATGCGCCGGTGCATCACGACCCGGCTGTAAAACGCCGCCAAAAAATCAACAAAGCGGGATCCGGATTCCCAGATTCTGGCTCCGCGGAGTGATGTATTTGGCGGCCGTGTGAACCCGGACGGCAATCTTATCGGGAGCAGACCGCATCGGTAGGAGTGAGAAAGCGGGTTTCTCCGCTGCAGTTGACTTGCCGGGCAAGGCAACGAGCGGTCAGGGAACTGATATAGTCGGCGACAGTGGCAATCGCATGGATCAAGCGCAATCTGTTCTGGCTGGTCTCGCGAGTGGCCTTCTGGTCCTACGGCAAAGTGCCGATCTTCGGGCCGTGGCCGGCCTCGGTAGGAATTATTCAGCACGGCACACTGTACCTGGTGATCCGTCGCAATGATGGCCGGGGATTTTCTTTCCCCGGAGGCCTGTCATTTCCCTGGGAAAACGAAGAGCAGACGCTGGTGCGCGAGATTCGCGAAGAAACCGGATTGCTCGCGGAACAGTGCCGTTTTGTGTTTCGCTACGAAACTTCCATTGTGATGCCGTCCCGCATCGCTGTGTTCCGGGCGCACGCTGCCGGGGATGTGCGCAGTTCGTGGGAGGGAACTCCGGAGTGGGTGGAACTGGGAGCATTGCAGAGCGGCATCATCTCCAGCCAAGCCTATATCGTGCAGCGGCTGGCCGCGGCTTCCGTCTGATGGCCGGCTCACGGAGCCCAACCAAAGACGCATGTTACACTTGAAATCACCGGAAGATGCCGTGCTCGAGGGAATGTTCTGAGTTAGCGCCAGATTTCGATTCGATAATCTCAATAGATTCTCCCCCGAACTACGAAAGCCTTGAGGAGATTGCTGTCCACTCGTGAAGATTCTGATCGTACATAACCCGTACCAGCAGCGGGGCGGCGAAGATGTCGTATTCGAGCAGGAATGCCGCATGCTCCAGCAGGCTGGACACGAGGTCATCACCTACGTTCGCAGCAACGACGAGATTTCCAACTATCGCGGGCTGCAGCAGCTGAGGCTGATCACTCAGACGGTTTGGGCGAGAGACTCGCACCGAGAATTCGCGGCTCTGTTGAAGCGCGAGAAGCCCGCGGTTGTGCATGTGCACAATACGTTCATCATGATCTCGCCGTCTATTTTTTCCGCCTGCGAGCAGGCCGGAATTCCTGTCGTGCACACGCTGCACAACTACCGCCTGCTTTGCCCAGTAGGCACCTTCTTTCGTAATGGGCAGGTTTGCGAAGACTGTGCCACGAACAGCCTGTGGGCGGGCGTGCAGCACGGCTGTTATCACAATTCGCGGGGCACAACCGCGGTGATCGCAGGCATGATCGCGGTGCACCGCGGGCTGCACACCTGGACCCAGCCGCGCCACTTTTACATCGCGCTCACCCAGTTCACACGCAGGAAATTCGTCGAATTCGGCCTGCCGGGAGAACGTATTTTCGTTAAGCCGAATTTTGTGGATCCCGATCCCGGCACCTCCGGCGAAAAGGACGGGTTTGCGGTCTTTGTCGGCAGGCTTTCCCCGGAAAAGCGGGTCATGACGCTGCTCGCGGCCTGGGAACGCGCCAAGTCGCGCTTCCCGCTGATGATTCTGGGGGGCGGGCCGGACCGGCTGGAACTGGAGGAGATCGCCTGGCAGCGCGGTTTGTCGGGCATACAGTTTCGCGGTCAGATTCCGCGCTCCGAGGTCATCGCAACCATCCGCAAGGCGCGCTTTCTGGTTTTTTCCAGCGAATGGTATGAAAATTTCCCGGTTACGATTGCGGAAGCCTTTGCCTGCGGCACGCCGGTGATTTGCTCGCGCCTGGGCGCCATGGAAGAAATCGTTTCGGATGGACGCACCGGCCTGCATTTCGCGGCGGGCAATGCGGAGGATCTGGCGCAGAAAATGGATTGGGCCTGGACCCATTCCGAGGAGATCAATGCCATGGGAAGAGAAGCGCGCCGCGAATACGAGAGCAAATACACAGCGGAGATCAACTACAAGCTGCTGTCTGAGATTTACAACCGTGTGATCGGTCGAGCCTGAAATGCCCAGCATGACGCGGCCGCGTTCGCCTCGCAGCATCGCTTTTTTGGTTCGCTCCACTCGTCAAGCGGGTTTGTGGGCGGCGCTGGTTTGCTGCGCTGCCGGGATCTCGGTCTGGCGGGCGATGCGCACCTCGGCGGCTCCGCCTATGCCAACCACTCCAGTTCCTGCGGCTTTCTTCGGAATGCACATGCACAAGCCGACGGTCCTGGGCCAGCCCTGGCCGTCCATTCCTTTTGGCGCCGGGCGCCTGTGGGACTGCGGGGTTTCCTGGAGCGAGCTGAATCCCGCCTATCAGACCTACAATTGGGATCTGCTCGACAAATGGCTGAGCAGGTATCGCGAGCATGGCATCGGCGAACTGCTGTACACGTTCGGCCGGGTGCCGCAGTGGGCGACCTCCAAGCCCAATGACTCTAGCTGCGCATTTCAGGGAAGAGGGCAGTGCGATCCCCCCAACGATTTGCAGCCGGACGGTAGCGGCAGCGACCAGCACTGGAAGGATTTTGTTGCCGCCATCGCATCCCACAGCAAAGCCAGCCCGGACGCACACATTCGCTATTGGGAGATCTGGAACGAACCCTACATGGAGCAACAGTGGACGGGAACGAATGCGCAACTGCTGCGCATGGCGGAGGACGCGCGCGCCACGATCCTGAAGATTGATGCCGGCGCCATTTTGCTGACACCCTCCTCGGCACTGAAAACTCCTAGGCAACAGCAGTGGATGGAAGACTACCTTCGCGACGGAGGCGGCAGATTCGCCGACGTCGTCGCATTTCACGGATACATTCAAGGCGGCAGGTCGGAACCACGTCCCAATGCCGCCGACATTTTGCCGGCCGTTCAGGCGCTGCGCAGAATGATGGACAAATCCGGTCAGGCGGCGAAGCCGATCTTCGACACCGAGGCGAGTTGGGGAAGCGCCCGCAATATGGGCTTTGACGGCGATGAAGACTTCGAGGCCGGATTTCTGGCGCAGTTCTATCTGCTGCACTGGTCGGCGGGTGTTACGCGATTCTATTGGTATGCCTGGAACAACGATGAATTTGGCACCCTCTGGATCCCGGATGACAATGACCCCGCCAAGCCCGGTCGTTTGCGCAAGGCGGGAGCGGCGTATGAGCAATTGTATAGCTGGATGACAGGCGCGACGATGAACGTGCCCTGTTCCGCGAGCGGCGGAATCTGGACTTGTGGCTTCACGCGCGGCGGTGGTCACGAAGCGCTGGCTGTGTGGAGCACCGCTGGCAATGAGTCTTATGCCCCCGATGCCAGGTTCAAAAAGCTCCGTGATCTACGCGGAAAGACGGTTCAGATTACGGGCGGAAAAGTGAGCATTGGATTCGAACCGGTGTTGCTGGAGGGCCCGTGATCTTTTCCAGACGTGAAAAAAGGCTTCGCGGCGCTCGCGCCGCGAAGCCAGAATCTGCTGGTCAACTCAAGAGGAACTAGAACTTGGCGGTGTAGCCGAACCAAGTGCTTCCGCCTTGCGTGGTTTGGTATCCGCCGATGATCGTGCTCTTGTCATTGATACCGCCACCGTAAGTCCCTGTGCTCTTCGGATAGTCAAACTTGTAGTACTTGCCGGCGTGGAGCAAAGCGCCGTGGTTCACACCGCTGGCGTCAATCCACTGATAGCAGACATCGCCCGCCGCATTCAGGTCCAGCGAGAGCGAATTGGGTGCGCCGGGTACGTTAATCGTCTTGTAGGTTTTTCCGTTGTAAAGAGACGATTCGTACGCGCCAGCCGAGTCGATCCAGAACAGCGTGATCTGGCCGCTTTTGTTGATGCCCGTGCCATAGCTGCCACTGGCGCCGGGCACATCGAGCGTCTTGTATTTCTTGTTCTTCAGCACATATCCATGAATCACGCCGGCGGAATCGGCATAATAGCCGACGATGGCGCCGCTGTCATTGATCGCCGAGCCAAACGTCTGGACCGCACCCTTGGGACCCGGGATGTCGGTATACTTGCCGCCCTTGTAAAGGAAGCCAACCGAGTTCCCTGTGCTGGAGCTAGTGTAGGAGCCGACTACGGAAATTGCTCCGTCGGGGTTCAGATTGCTTCCGCCTGTGGTGCCTGCCGTGGCTTTCGGATCGTCGAGGTTAGTGACTTTCTTGCCGTTCAGAATGTATCCGTGTTGCACGCCTGCGCTGTCAATGTACAACCCGACGCTGACGCCGGCATTATTGATGCCGCCAGGTTCGGTCAATTGCGAGCCGGGAACTTCGGCTTTGGCGAACTTGAACTTCAAAGGCGGAGCGTCGGCCGCGACCGCCGCAACCGCAAACGTCAATACTGCGATGGATAATGCTGCTTTCCACGTTCTCATTAGATTTCCTCCTCACACAGTTAAGATGGGTGAACACGTACCCTCCATTCCGGGGTCAGTGCGCGCAGCCGAGTCGGCGAATGGAGGCATGGAAGACGAGGTGTGGGCAAGTCTAGCGTCCGTTGTGATGACGGGTGACACTCGCCTGCAACGCGTCCTCAAGTATGGCTTTCCTGTCTGCGCCTGTCAATAGACGAAGGCCGAATTCAGGCATGTGTGCGGTCGTCGCGAGCGGTTGACATCGCGCAGCCGCTTTCTGGGGGAATCAATTGCGATACTGTTTTTCATCAGCTTTTCACCTTGCCGCTATGGTTCTTCGGATACATTTGCTTAAAGAGTGTTAGCTGCCACATGTCTTAGCGTTGGGTTGCCGGAAACGCCCCCGGGTCTTGAAAAAGTCAAGTCAGGCGCCTATCTGGGAGGATAGAGTCTTTCGTCTCTATCGAGAGGTGCTATTGGAGTCTTTAGGTAGCTAGTTCTAAGGCTCTTGAAGAAATTTGCGTACCTGCGTATTGTATGTACCAAGTTGTTGTAACGGCAATGATGCTCGCGCAGTACGTTAACTCTCCCCTTTAAACAAACCGCTTCTCTTTGGGTGCAGTTGCGCCACGTTGACGTTGCTGCCATGCCTGATCGGTAAGAAGCCTCTCAGCATTCCGGTGGGGGTCACTGGATGTGACTCAGAGGGCGAAGCTACGAATGCCGGCAGCTGTTGAAGATCGTATCTCCAACATTTCAGGACACCAAGAGATGGCATTTCCATACGTGAGAGTGATTATGAACAAAGCAACGATTTACCTTGTGATAGTTTTGCTGGCCGCGACGCTGGCGTTCAGTCAACAGAATGCAACTGTGGCCAGTTCCAGCGCGGTTGCTGCGCAACCGGCCGCGCCGGCGCCTAGCAATAACGGGCCCTGGTTTTCGCAGCGGCATCCGCGGTATGAAATCCGGCCGGGTGACATTTTCGACATCGTGTTCGAATACACGCCGGAGTTCAATCAGACCCTCACCGTGCAACCGGACGGATACGTCTCGCTGCGCGACGCTGGCGACGTTTATGTGGTGGGCAAGAGTGTCCCGCAGGTCACCGACGCGATCCGCGACGCATACGGCAAACTTCTCAACCATCCCATGGTTTCGCTTGTAATGAAGGACTTCGAGAAGCCCTATTTTATTGCCGACGGACAAGTCGGGCATCCAGGCAAGTACGAACTGCGCGACGATACCACGCTGGTGCAGGCCATCGCGATGGCCGGCGGGTTCCTGTCGAGCGCCAAGCACTCTCAGGTCGTGCTCTACCGCAGAGTGTCGGATGAGTGGACACAGGCCAAACTGGTGGATGTGAAAAAAATGGAGGGCGATCACAACCTGGCGGAGGATTTGCACCTCCAACCCGGCGACATGTTGTTCGTCCCGAAGAATCGCCTTTCCAAGTTAATGCCGTTCATTCCCACGTCGAACTTGAGCATGATACCTGTGCGGTAAGCAGAGCTTTTCCGGCGCGTTTTGTGCGCAGCCCCCTAGGGGGAATTTTCAGATCGCAGTACCCGGCCCCTCGGGAAACCCAAGGAGATTTAGCAATGGAAGGTCAAGAAATAGTCGTTCAGAACCCTAACCGGATCGTTTCGTTCACGGTGCGCGATTTTGCCGCGATGGCATTCCGCCGCAGCCGGACCCTGGTGTGGTGCTTTTTCGGAGTGCTGCTGGGTTCGCTGGTGGCGGCGGTGGTGTGGCCGACATATCGGGCGCAGACCGAGATTCTGGTGCATCGCCAGCGGCTGGATCCGGTGGTGACGCCGGAACAGAACACGCAGATGGTGGTCAATGCCGCCGTGACCGAGGAGGAAATCAACTCGGAAGTGGAGTTGATCAACAGCGAAGATGTACTTCGCAAGGTTGTGGTCCAGTGCGGGCTCGATCAACCGAAAGGCTGGCTGGGCCGGACCTTTGGGTCGCACGATCCCGACCTCCGCATTGCGAAGGCGGTAAGCCGCCTGCGCTCCTCGCTGGGCGTGGATTCGTTGCCCAAGACCAACGTGATCCGGATCACGTACAGCTCGAGCAATCCCAAGATGGCGGCACAGGTCTTGAACACGCTGGCCGATGCTTACCTGCAGAAGCACGAAGAGGTGCAACGGACGCCCGGGCAGTTCCAATTCTTCGATCAGCAGGTGCAACGCGCCAAGGCAGAGCTGGATTCCGCCGAGGAGCGTTTGAAAGCCTTTCCGCAGCAAGCCGGCACGGCCAATCCCTCGCTGGCTCGCGACATCACCCTGCAAAAGGTAAACGAGTTCAACGTCAGCCTGGGGCAGATTGAAGCCTCGATCGCCGAATCGAAGAAGAAGATTGACGCGATGGAGCAGCTGGCGAAGACGACGCCGGCGCGGATGACCACACAGATGCGGCAGCAGGACGATGCGCCGGTGTTGCAGCAGATGAAATCCACCCTGCTCGGGTTGGAACTGAAGCGCAGCGAAATGGCGTCGAAATATCAGTCGGATTACCCTCCGCTGCAGGAACTGGACCGCGAGATCGCGGATACGCGCGCTGCCATCAACGGCGAGAAGCCGCTGAATGACGTGACCACCGACCAGAACCCGGCATCGGCCTGGATCAACTCCGAACTAGTGAAGAGCCAGGCGGAGTTGCGCGGATACGAGGCCAAAGCGACCGCCACTGAAGACCTGGTGCACCAGGCCCTCGCTAACGCGGAAACGTTGGATAAGCAGGGCGTGGAGCAAGGCGATTTGGTTCGCACGGCCAAAACGGCTGAAGACAATTACCTCCTGTATCTGCACAAGCGTGAAGAAGCTCGCATCACCGATGCCCTGGACGCGCAGCGGATTCTGAACGTGGCGGTGGCGGAGCGCCCGGTCGTTCCCAGCCTTCCCCGCGAATCGCTTCTCATGTACGGACTGATCGGGGTGTTCCTCGCTGCGACCGTGAGCGCGGGCGCGGTATTCACATTGGAATATTTCGATCCGTCGTTCCATACACCGGCGGAAGTCGAAGCCTTCCTGAACCGTCCGGTGCTCGCGGCGGTGCCGGAAGAGGGCGGCGGCGTGAGCTACCGGCTTTACAGCCGCGATGCTTCTACCGCTTCCTTTCCATCGGCGGAGTAGTTGAGCACAAGTTCCCCATTTAATTGACCGAGTCTGGCAATCGGTTTTCGAGAACCAGACTCGCTTCAGACGACAGGTTCGATGTGAGCGATCCGAGAGAAGACGTGGTGATGGAGACGGTTGACGACCCGCGGCCTGAGCCGCAGGCGATGACCCGTGCCACCGAAGAAGCCAAGCATGGCTACGGATGGGACGGCATCGGCCTGACCCTGCGCGATCTGATGGCGAGAGCGGAGGTTCAGGCGATTCGGCACGCGCTCGAACACACCGGCTGGAATCGCAAGCGGGCTGCGCAGCTGCTGCGAATCAGCTACCGCGGATTGCTCTACAAGATGCGCAACTACAGCATTACGCGATCGTAAGGGTCCGTGGCGGCAGCATCGAGCGATCGGCAAATTTTGAGGAAGTGAATCAGGGGAGTTGTTCATGAGCAAGAATTTTGAATTGTTGCAACAGGCTGACAAGTTACAAGACATCGCGGCACCGCAGCGCGAGGAGAGGCGACCGGCTCCGATTCCCGTGCCGGTGTCTGCGGCCGAGAACGTTGGGCCTTCAACACCGCTTCTAGTCGTGCCGGAGATTGCCCAAAGTGAGATCTCCAGACTGGTACACCGCCTGTTCCAGATTCCCGGAGCCGAGGCGCCGCAGATGGTGGTCTTCACCGGAACGGAAGCCGGCAACGGATGCAGTTGGTTATGCGCTCGGGCGGCCGAGCTACTGGCGACACAGGTGAGCGGTTCAGTCTGCCTGGTGGATTGCAACTTCCGCAACCCGGGCCTGGAGCGGCAATTTGGACTGGACAATCACTATGGGCTCTCCGATGCATTGAGCCAGGGCGAAGGCATCCGCCGATTTGTGCGGCCGCTGTCGCGGCCGAATTTCTGGCTGCTGAGCGCTGGTTCCGTTATCGAAGGCGGCGCGGCCGTACTCGGCTCCGACCGCATGCGGATGCGCCTGCAGGAACTGCGCGCCGAGTTCGAATACATCATCGTGGACACGGCGCCGCTAGACGGGGGAACCGACGGCATCGTGCTGGGGGGCTTATCGGACGGCGTGGTTCTGATCTTGAAAGCCAATTCCTCTCGCCGTGATACCGCCAGCAAGGCAATGCACGAGTTGCAAACAGCCAACGTTCCGGTGCGGGGCGTGGTTTTGAATCGCAGGACTTTTCCCATTCCGGAAGCGATCTACAAGCATCTGTGAAGATGCCGCGAAGCATCTTCGCATTGGGATTGGGGGGAGCGGAAGATTTGTTCCGCACCACTAGCGCGTCACGTCAGTCTTAACGGTTTTTCTCTAAGGGAGTCGAGAATGCGTCCCGTCCGTCGGCGAATGATGACTGGCGCCATGAAGATGTTTGACATGGTGCTGATGGTCGTTTCCTTTGGCGTAGCCACTCTGCCGGTGCTGGCCAACATGCGGCCGGTGTCGTTTGCTCAGTTCCTTGAGATCAAGATCAAGCTGGAAAATTTCATTGTCTTTTTCATCCTGCTGGGGGCGTGGCACTCTATTTTCTCCATGCTCCGGCTGTACGATTCCAAGCGGCTTACCAGCCGCAGGGCCGAGGCGGTGGATGTAATCAAAGCGACGTCGCTCGGGTCGTTGCTTCTTCTGCTGGGATCCTTCATTCTGCGCTTCCAGATGGTCACGGCGACGTTTGTCGCGGTGTTCTGGGCGGTGAGTACGGTTGTCGCAGTAGCTACCCGGGTGGCGGTAAGAACCTGGCAACGGCAGTTGCGTATTCACGGCCGCGACTCGCGGAACATGCTCATTATCGGTTCCAACGAGCGGGCCATCGAATTTGCCAAAACCATTCAAGCCAAGCCGGAGCTTGGATATCGCATCCTGGGTTTTGCCGATGAAGATTGGGCCGGAGTGAAAGGCCTGCGTGAGCATGGCTGGCCGCTGGTGTGCAACCTAGAGGATCTGCGGACCTATGTCCGTCGCAATATAGTGGACGAAGTGGTGATCGCGGTGCCCTTGCGCTCCTTTCACGACCTGGCCTCCGATATTGCTGCCATGTGTGAGGAACAGGGCATCATCATCCGCATCCTCTCGGATCTGTTCAATTTGAAGAATGCGCGCCCCAAGGCGGAGGAGTTCGAGGGCGCGACCATGATCACGCATTCCACGGGCATGGTGGAAGGCTGGCCGACGCTAATCAAACGTACGATTGATATCACCTTCTCACTGTTGCTGTTGATCGCCATCGCGCCCCTGCTCGTGCTGGCCGCGGTGCTCATCAAGCTAACTTCCCCGGGCCCGATTTTCTTTGTGCAGAAGCGTGTGGGCCTGAACAAGCGAGTGTTCAAGATCTATAAGTTCCGCACCATGGTGATGGACGCCGAGAAGAAGTTGCAGGATATTGAGCACCTGAACGAAGTTTCCGGGCCGGTGTTCAAGATCAAGAACGATCCCCGGCTTACGCCGATCGGGAGCTTCCTGCGCAAGACAAGCATTGACGAGTTGCCGCAACTCTTCAATGTGCTCTCCGGCGATATGAGCCTGGTCGGGCCGCGCCCGCTGCAGATGCGCGACTATGAACTCCTCACCGAAACGGGTGAAGACTGGCAGCGGTGCCGCTTTAGCGTGCGCCCGGGAATTACATGTTTGTGGCAGGTCAATGGCCGCAGTTCGCTTCCATTTCACCAATGGATGGAGCTGGACCTGCAATATGTGCGCAACTGGTCGCTGTGGCTGGACCTGCAGATTCTGGCCCGCACCATACCCGCGGTACTACGCGGATCCGGCGCCGCCTGATTGGCTGGCCGGACGCACGTTTTCGTGATTGGAAACCACTCTTGAGCCATCCCGCCATGAATGTCTTGACGCAATGAAGCCAACCGCTACAGGCATCTCCTCCGCCGCTGAAACGGCAAGGTCCGGGATTTCCCGCTCGCTGGGCCACGAGGTTGAGCTGAGCGCGGCGCGGGCTGCGGATTCGCGGAAGCCCCAGCTTCCCGATGCGCCGCTGCTCAACCTGCCCACCGATAAGCCGAGGCCGGCCGAGTCAGCGTCGTTTGCCACGCGCACCCTGGATGTAGGGCCTGAATTAAGCGAGTCGCTGCGGCGGCTCAGCGCAAAAGAAAATACGCCGCTCTCCGCGGTGCTGTTGAGCGCGTTCCAGATTTTGCTCTCCCGCTACAGTTCCCAGGAAAACATCGTCGTCGGTTGCCGTGTCCTGACCGGCCGAATCGGAACCGAGAACGGCTCGGGGCCGCTCTTGCACGAATATGTACTGCAAACCGACGTGTCGGGCGATGCTTTATTTCAAACGTTCCTGCGCCGCGTGAATACGCAAATGGGCGAAGAGCAGGCCGGAGCTTCAAGTCAAGCTGACGAGCAAGCGCAACAGATTGCTTACTCATGGAACGCGGCGGACGACTCCGATTTGCCGCTGGAATTGCAACTGGATGCCTGGGAGCCAGGGCGATCCCTTCAGCTGTGTTTGCGCTACAACTCGCAGCTGTTTGAAGGACAGACGGCCGACCGCATGTTGGGAAACCTGCATACTCTGCTGGAGGGAATCGCGGATCATCCTGATCAGCAAGTCTCGCAATTGCCAATCCTGACGGCGGACGAACGGAAGCAAATTCTGGGCGGCTGGAATCAGACGGAGTCTGAATATCCGCGCGAGAGATGCCTGCATGAACTGGTGGAAGCGCAGGCGGAATTAGCGCCGAACGCGCCAGCGGTGATTTGGGGCCAGCAGCAGCTTTGCTATAGCGAGTTGAATGCGCACGCCAATCAGTTGGCGCACTATCTGCGCGGCCGAGGAGTTGGCCCGAATGTCCGGGTGGGGATTTGCCTCGAACCGACCATGGATTTTGCCGTCGCGATGCTGGCGACGATGAAAGCCGGCGGCGCATGCGTGCCGCTCGATCCGAACTATCCTGCCGAGCGCCTCGCCTACATGCTCGAAGACGTGCAGGCGCCGGTTGTGATCACCGGGAAGGGTATGCTGCCGGATGCAGTTCCGGCGGGATGTGAACTCCTGTTTCTTGCCGAGCAAGCGCAAGAACTCTCTCGCCAGCCGCGCATGAACGTGACCAGCGGCGCGAAGCCGAGCGACATTGCGTACGTCATTTATACCTCCGGTTCAACCGGGAAGCCGCGAGGTGTGCTGCTCGCGCACGGCGGACTGGTGAATTACAACGTCAATATCGGGCGGATGTACGGGCTCGGTCCCGGCGACCGTATGCTGCAGTTCTGCTCGATCAGTTTTGATATCGCGGTCGAGGAACTTTTCTCCACCTGGCTGAGCGGCGCGACGCTGGTGCTGCGCTCAGACATGTCGCTCGCGGTCCCGGAATTCCTGGAGTGGATTGAGCAGCAGAAAATCACGGTTCTGGATTTGCCGACGGCTTATTGGCATGAGTGGGTGCATCATCTGCCCGAACTGAACAAGCCCGCGCCGCCGCAATTGCGTCTGGTGGTGGTGGGCGGCGAGAAAGCGTCGTCAAAGGCATACGCTGCATGGCTCGGCGCGGTGGGAAATCGGGTGCGCTGGATTAACGCCTATGGCCCGACCGAGGCCAGCGTTTCGGTTACGACCTACGAACCGCAGTTTGCGCCGGGTGATCTTATTCCTGAAAACTTGCCGATCGGACGGCCGCTGGCGAATTGCCAGGTTTACCTGCTCGACCGGAATCTGAATCCGGTTCCAGTTGGCGTTTCCGGCGAGTTGCATGTCGGAGGAATCTGCGTCGGGCAGGGTTATCTGAATCGTCCCGAGCAAACGGCGCAGAAGTTTATTTCAAATCCGTTCTCGTCCGAGCCGGGCGCGCGGATGTACAAGACCGGCGATTTTGCGCGTTATCTGCCGTCAGGGGAAATCGAGTTTTTGGGCCGCGGCGATGATCAAGTCAAGATTCGTGGCTTCCGGGTGGAGCTGGGGGAGATCGAGTCTGCGCTGGCGAAACAGGTCGGCATCCGCGAAGTCGCCGTGGTGGCGCGCGAGGATCGCCCCGGAGAAAAACGATTGATTGCGTATCTTGTGCCCGATCCGGGTACAAAGATATCGGCCGCGGAATTACGGCGGAAGTTGCAGCAGCATCTCCCCGAATACATGTTGCCTTCGGCTTTCGTGATGTTGGACGCGATGCCTTTGACGCCCAACGGAAAAATTGACCGTCGCGGCCTGCCCGCGCCGGAAGCGGACTCGGGCACCGGATCCGCCACAGCTGCAACTGACACCCTGCAGGTGAAGCTGGTAAAGATTTGGGAAGACGTGCTCGGCAAAAAGCCGATTGGGATTCACGACAACTTTTTTGAGCTGGGCGGACATTCGCTGCTGGCGGCGCGCCTGATGCATCGCACCGGGCAGGCGCTGGGCAAGACGGTCCCGTTGGCCATGCTGTTCCAGGCTCCGACGATCGAACAGCTGGCCGCGGCGCTGCGCCAGAACGGCTGGTCGCGGCACTGGTCTTCCCTGGTGCCGATTCAGCCGAAGGGTTCGCGTCCGGCATTTTTCTGCGTACACGGCGTTGGCGGGAATGTGCTGAACTTTCGCGAACTGGCCGCGCTCATGGCGCCCGACCATCCTTTTTACGGATTTCAGGCCCAGGGTCTCGATGGCCACAGCCCATGCTTCACGCGCATCGAAGACATGGCGACGCATTACATCACCGAAATCAAAGCGGTGCAGCCGGAAGGGCCATATTTTGTCGGAGGATATTCGCTGGGCGGCATCGTTGCCTACGAAATGGCGCAGCAGTTGCGCGCGAATGATGAGCCGGTAGGATTGCTGGCGCTGCTCGATACCTACGCCGGCAACTTGAGTTCGGTTTCGAGCACGGTTCTGCGGTTGCTGGTGCATCCGTCGGCCAAAACCTTGCTTCGCGACTTGCCCTCGATCGCGAGCGAAACCATCGAACGCAGAATCAAGAGCCTGATGACTTCGCGCCTGCTGAAAAATGTGCTGCGGATGAACCAAGCCGCGGCCGATCGCTATGTGCTCAAACCTTACAGCGGGAAAATTACGCTGTTCCGCGCCAGCGAAATGTCCCTGCGCAGCTTCGAAGACCTTTACTCGATCTGGGATGGCCTGGCCGGCGAGGGCGTGGACGTGCAGAAAATTACCGGCAACCACAAAGGCATTCTGGTCAAGCCGCAGGTCGAAGAGTTGTCGGCGAGGCTCAAAGCCTGCATAGACAAGAACAACCGCAGCACGAAGGCGGCAGCGTCGGCCGGATTTCATGCGCCGCTGGCGGATTCACTGAATCTTCAACCAACGGCATAGAGAATCGTTTTGAATTCGAACACACAAGAGCGAGTCGCGGAGCCGGGCGAGATTCTGCTGGCGGCTACCGAACCGCCGAGTCAGAGCAAACTGGCGCGGTTCCTGTCGTTCGACCGCGCGCTTTTCGGCAAAGTCGGCGTCTGGATTCACAAAGGCGGGCTCGCCCTGATTGATCAAGGCCTGGTTTCCGGCTCGAACTTCGTGATCAGCATTCTGCTGGCGCGCTGGTTAACCCCGGAGTTCTATGGCGCCTACGCCGTCGCTTTTGGAATCTACGTTCTCTTGCAACTCACTTACTCGGCGCTCGTTCTCGAGCCAATGGCGGTGTTCGGCGGCGCCGCTTATCGCAATTGTCTGCGCGGTTACTGCGGCTCGATGCTGTGGGCGCACCTGGCCATGAGCGTCGCGGTTTTTGTCTTGGTGGGCGCTTCGGCGATCATGGCCCAGACGCTGCATTGGGGTGCAGGTTTGGCAGGCGCACTCCTGGGTGTGGCCGTGGCTACGCCTTGCCTTCTGCTCTTGTGGTATGCTCGCCGCGCGTTTTACCTGGAAATGTCTCCCGGCCGCGCCGCCGGCGGATCCTTCCTGTTTTGTGTGCTGCTGCTCGGTGGCCTGTATGTGGCGTACCAGCGGGCTTGGTTGTCGCCTTTCGCCGTCTTTGTGTTGATGGGGCTGGCCGCGCTGGTCGCGAGCGTGTTGCTGTTGATCCGGCTTGGCAAGGAATTGCCGCCGGGCAACCCCGCCCCCGCGCTGAAAGAGAGTTGGCAGCGCCACTGGAAGTATGGCCGCTGGGCGCTCGCGGGCTGCGTCGCTTCCTGGACGCCGACCTACATCTTTTATCCGCTGCTGAGCACGTTTTCCGGCATCGCACGATCGGGGGAGCTTCGCGCGCTGATGAATTTCTTCTCCCCGCTCGATCAGACCCTGAGCGCGCTCTCGTTGCTGTTTCTTCCCTATGCCGCTCGCGTGCAGGCGGAAGAGGGCCGCAAAGGTTTGGTGACGCTGACCCGTAATTTGATGATTCTTTCGGTGGCGGGCGCGTTGGTCTACTGGGCTTTGGTCGTGGAGTTTCGCACCCCGATCTTCCGCGCATTGTATGCCGGAAAATACGGCAATGTGGCGTATCTGCTTCCGGTACTGGCTCTCGGGTCCATTTTCTGGAGCGCCGGTTACGGCCCGGCGATTGCGTTGCGCGCGATCGAATCTCCGGCTTCGATCTTCGTAGCCTATTTCGCAACCTCGTTGATCTCGGTGATCGTGGGCATTCCCGCAACTCGCTTCTTCGGACTGAAGGGCGCGGTGTGGGCCAGCAATGCGACCGAGATTGCCTCGTTCGGCATTCTGATTTTTCTGATGCGCAAGAAATTGGCCGCCGCCCCCAAGGCCGCGTGAACTTCTAACTATTTATGCAGAGTGAAGCCGTTTACGTTCCCGTCAGATCACGCCTAGGGGCATTCGTCCCGGGCGTGAGCCTGGCGTTTGTCATCGCGATTTTGCTAGGCCTGGGCCCGGTGTGGCTGGTTTCCGATGGTTCGCTCAAGACCATGGGCGCCATCGTCATGCTGTTCATCCCGTTGTGCCTGGTCTTGGCCGTGGCCAAGTCAAGGGCCATGAGCGCCAACCGGACCACTTACACGCTGGCGTTGCTGGTGTGGTGGTTCCTGCTGATCTCGGATAAATTCTTCGATCGCATCAGCGATGTGCAGAACACCTTTGAAGGCCAATACTCGGTGGATGCTTACGGTGAATTTTTCGTCTGGGTGATTGCCTTCATCACGCTGGCCATGATTTCTGTGGCGCGGCCGGGCTATCTGGGCAAGATGTTCTCGGGATCTTATAAGTGGGTTTCGTTGTTCGTGGTCTCGTGTCTGTTTTCGGCCACCTATTCTCCGAGCCCTTCCTACTCGATGGGATGGGGATTCAAGCTTTTTCTGGTTGCGCTCGTGATCGGCTTGTGCACGTATTGCATGGAAAAGATGAGCGATGTGAAGGCCTTCCTCTGGGCGACGATGTGGGGGCTGTTGTTTACCTGCGTTCTCGCCGTGGCGGAAGCAGTTGCTGATCCCACGCGCATGTTTCAGGGCGTTGGCGGCCGTTTCAATGCCGATCCCGTCGTGCTGTCGGAAACCGCCGGTTGCCTTTTGCTGGTGACTCTGATCCTGAATTCCCTGCAGCCGCGGGTGTGGGTGAAGGGAATCAGCGTGATGAGCGTGCTCATCATGATCTTCTCGTTCGGCAAAACCGGCATCATTACCGGCGTGCTTTCCTCCATCGTATTCTTCGCCTTCCAGAAGAAGCTGGCGTCGAGCATTGGATTGCTCTTGGGCGCAGGCGTTTTGGCGGCGACCATGGTCGCGACCGTTGCGCCCCTGGCGCATTATTTCAACGCCTACCACGCCGGCGGCACGCTCACCGGCAGAACGGAAATCTGGGAGACCGGCATTGCCTTCATCAAACAGAAACCCTGGGCGGGACACGGCTACCTGGCGACCAAGTTCATGTGGACGGTGGAGCGCGGCAAGGTCTCCGACATCGCGCCTCACCTGCACAACGGGTTTCTGGAGACGCTTTACAACAACGGCATCACCGGCTTGATATTCCTGATTGGAATTCACGTATCGATCCTGGCGAATCTGTTTTTCGCCAAGAAGACGGTGACCAAGTATCAGAAAGCCGGGGGCACCCAGACGGCCAATACGCTGATTGTCGGCTGTTTCGCCTTGTATCTGGACCTCTTCATTTCTGGCCTGTTCACGGCCGCCTACGGCGGCCGCGCCACGATACACTTCATGGTTTTCCTTTCGCTGCTGGGCATGAGCATGGTATTGCGAAAGTTCGCTCAGCAGGTAGAAGATCAGCCGGTGCCCGCGCGTCCAGTGTCGCGCTGGCGTGAACCAGTGCGAATGCCTTCGCCCAGTTCGGCGTAGAAAAAGTTTTGGCCTCAGTCGGCCATTTGGCGCTGGGCTCGATATGAGGCTTGTGCCTGAAACAACCGCGTAGTCGAAATCAACACATCAATTCCACGAAGGAGATCAACCGTAATGAAAAATTCTGAACGCATTCTGGTAACTGGGGCTGGCGGTTTTATCGGGCACCACCTGGTGAAGCGCCTAAAGGCGGAGGGCAACTGGGTCCGCGGTGTGGACATCAAGGAAACGGAATACGAGGCCAGTCCAGCCGACGACTTTCAGGTGCTCGACCTGCGCGAGTATGCCAACTGCGAGCGCGCCACGCGCGGCATTGACCGCGTGTACAACCTCGCTGCCGACATGGGCGGCATCGGCTATATCACCGCGTTCCTGGCCGACATTGCGCGCAACAACATCCTCATCAACGTGCACATGCTCGAGGCCGCGCGCCAGAATGGCGTTAACCGCTTTCTGTTTTCTTCTTCCGCCTGCGTTTACGCCGGATTCAAGCAGAAGGATCCCAACGTCGCGCCGCTAAAGGAAGAGGATGCGTATCCTGCCGATCCGGAACCGGGTTACGGCTGGGAAAAGCTCTACACGGAAGAGATGTGCCACTACTATCGCAAGGATCACAAACTGGAAACGCGGATTGTGCGCTTCCATAACGTGTACGGACCTCTCGGCACCTACGAGGGCGGCAAGGAAAAAGCGCCGGCAGCCATCTCCCGCAAAGTCGCTCTGGCCAATAACGGCGACAAAATCGAGATCTGGGGCGACGGCCAGCAGACTCGTTCCTTCATGCACGTGGATGATTGCGTTGAAGGCCTGCTCCGCCTGATGCATTCCGACTATCACGACGCTCTGAACCTGGGCACGGACGAACTGGTCACGATTGACGGCCTGGTGGATATGATCAGCGCCATCGCGGGCAAGAAGTTGGTGAAAGTGCACGATCTTTCCAAGCCACAAGGCGTGCGCGGACGCAACAGCGACAACAACCGCTTGCGCCAAGTGCTGGGCTGGGAACCTTCGATTGACCTGAAGACTGGCCTGGTTCCGACCTACAAGTGGATTGAAGGCGAAGTGAAGGGCAAAGCGGTTTCGCAGCCCGTAGCGGTTGGATAAGAATCGGATAAGAACTGGATAAGAAAGCGGGCGGTGATGTCTGTGCCCGCAATTAGAGGCCTTGGTGAGGCACGGATTCAACCGTGCCTCCCGCTCCTCCTGTCAATGTCCCACACCCAACAGGTTTTCTAGACTTTCACCAGCATGACAAAAATCCAGAATCCCGAACGCGTCAACATCCTTGGAGTTGGAATTACGCCTCTGAGGGCGGAAGAGATGATGCAATTGATGGCCTCGGTTATCGCCGGCGGCAAGAAGGGCTACATCTGCGTCACCGGCGTCCATGGCGTCATGGAGGCACAAACCGATCATGGCCTCCGCCGCATCATCAACCGATCCTTTCTCACCACAGCCGATGGCCGTCCCACCGTCTGGGTAGGCTGGCTACAGGGCTTTCGCCGCATGACGCAGGTCACCGGACCGGACTTGATGCTGCACGTCTGTGATGAGTCGGCCCGCAAAGGCTACACGCATTTCTTCTACGGAGGAGATGTCGGAGTCGCCGAGCAGCTGAAAGCGAATCTGGAGCAAAGGTATCCGGGGCTGAAGGTGGTGGGAACGTACACGCCGCCGTTCCGGCCACTGAATCCTGACGAGCAAAAAGAACTCCAGGAAATGGTGGCGCGCCTCAAGCCCGACATGTTCTGGGTTGGCCTGAGTACGCCGAAGCAGGAGCGCTTCATGGATGAATATCTGCCCAAGCTCGACACCAAGCTGATGATCGGTGTGGGCGCGGCCTTCGATATTCACACCGGACGCATCAAAGACTCGCCGGACTGGCTGCAGGCGCTGGGTTTGCAGTGGGTGCACCGCATGTGCCAGGAGCCGCGGCGCCTGTGGAAGCGTTATCTCTATAACAATCCGCGGTTCATTGTGCGCATTGCCTCCCAGCTTCTTGGCCTGCGAAAGTACGAATTGGCCTAAGTTTCCCACTGTCGTCCTGACGAAGGATCAATGCAGTTGCTTGCCAGGGATAATCGGGTAGATGACCACCTCAGCAAATAAGTCGGCCTCAAGCCTGTCGGCAGGCGGCATGTTGCTTCTGTCTGCGTGCTTCGGCCTGATTACTGGCCTCGTCGAGGGTGTGGGCTTGCTGGCGTTTCACGGAATGCCCTGGTTCGCGCTGAATTCGCGCATTCCCGAGGGCGTGTCGGTCGAGATCCTTTGGATTTCGCCGCTGGTAAATCTCCTGTTCTTTCTATGCGTCGGGGTTGTCCTGACACTGCTGCGGATTCGTCAGCTGCGCCCCGCGCTTTTTGTGTTTTCTTTTCTGGCAATCATTGACTGGACCGGCCTGACTGGACGCGTCGGCCCGATTGCAATGCTGATTCTAGGGATCGGGTTCGCCACGGTGGTCAGCGGCCGCATGCAGGCGAATGGCGCTGCATGGTTGGGTTCGGCGACCAGAGTTGTAATGGCAGGGATGTTGGCGACGTTGATCGCGTTCGTCGCCGTGGAAGGTGGCTTGCGCTTCCGCGAGCAGAGCGCAACGAATCATCTGCCGGCTGCGAGCAAGTCGTCGCCCAACGTTTTGGTGATTCTGGTGGACACCTTGCGCGCCGATCACCTCTCCGCGTACGGCTATGGGCGTCCCACCAGCCCGCATATTGACGCGATTGCGAAGCAGGGCGTGATCTTTGACAATGCCGTCTCCACATCCTCGTGGACGTTGCCGGCGCATCAATCGCTGCTTACCGGCCGCTATCCTCATGAACACGGGCCTCTGCGCGAACAGCCGCTGAATCCGACCTACCCCACGCTGGCGCAGGCCCTCGACGACCGCGGCTATCGCACCGGCGCTTTCTCGGCGAATACGGATTTCTTCAACCGCCGCGCCGGCTTTGACCGCGGCTTCCTTCACTTCGAGGATTATTTCTACTCCGCCGCGGACGCAGCCTATCGCACCTACTGGGGCCGGTTGCTGTTCCACGATTATGTCGCGCAGTTGATCGGCCTGGATGAATTGCCTCCGCGCAAAAAAGCCGCCGACGTCAATCGTTCTCTTCTGGGCTGGGTTGATCGCGACCGCGAGCGCCCGTTCTTTGCCTTCATCAATTACTTCGACATTCATTCTCCTTACGTGCCCGCGCAACCGTACCGCGATAAATTCGCCGCTAGCGACGGCGAAGCCGCCTGTACGCCTGCGCTCGGAAAGCGGCTGAATCCGCTGCATCGCGGAACTGAGTTCGAGCAACTCATGCGGTTAAGCCCTGCTTGCTTCCAACTGCAGGAGGACCGGTACGATGGCGGCATCGCATACGTTGACGATCAAATAGGGGCGTTGTTTTCCGAACTGACAAATCGCGGCCTCGACAAGGACACGCTCGTGGTCATTACCTCCGACCACGGAGAATCGTTCCGCGAGCATGGACTGGTCACGCACGGCACTTCGCTCTATCGCGAGCTGACCTGGGTTCCCCTGGTTTACTGGTGGCCGGGGCATATTCCTGCCGGAATGCGGATTGAGCGGCCCATCAGCAGCACGGCGTCGCTGCCGGCGACGATTCTCGATCTGCTGGGCGACACCGGTCAAAAAGAGTTTCCCGTGCCCTCGCTGGCGCAACTGTGGAACCAGCCCGGGGTTAATCCTGATTGGCCTTACCCGCTTTCGGAAATGGCGCAGGACTTGTTTATTCCGCCGCAATATCCGGCCTACAAAGGCTGGCTGAAGTCCATCACCGATCCCGAGTGGCATCTGATCGTGGCCCAGGACAATAGCGCAGAGCTTTACCGCTATCCCGACGATCGTGCCGAATTGCAGAATCTGGTGGCAAGTTCGCAAGGCAAAGCCGTCATCGCCGGCGAAGAATCGCAGTTGTGGAACCAGGTGAGCCCCGACAAGCGCGATAAAGCAGAATCCTCCAACTCTCTAGACGAAACCAAAATTGCCGGGAGCGCCAAGTAGGTCTGGCCCTGGATAACCCGATTTCACTTTTTCAAGGAGAATGTAATGAGACTCGAATTGCTTGCACTCTACGGCGGTCCCGACCAGATAATGGGCGTGACCTCCGGTCTTGCCACCATCGCCGGACTCGCTCTCATGTTCTGGAATAAGATTGTGGTTTTCTTCGGCAAGATCGCCAACAAGATTCATCCTTCGAGCAGCCCGAAGACCGCCCCCAAGGATGCCTCTGGCCAGTAGTGCGGTCGGATAAGAAAGCCAGCCAAAACGCGCGGGTGTTCCGTCGCGCTCGCTCGACGGTTCGCGCAGATCGCCCGGATCCTCGCTGGGCAAAAAACGCTGGCTTGGGATGACGAGGCACACTTCATAACTCCTCTCTGGCCGGGATTAAATTAATTGATGAAGAAAAAGGTTCTTGTAGTTGGATTGGATGGGCTGGAGCCCTCGATTATCGAGCGCCTGCTGGCGCAAAACGAACTGCCGAATTTCTCCAGAATCCGCAACGCTGGCTTCTATGGCCGCTTAGGCACGACCTATCCGGCGCAGACTCCCGTTGCTTGGTCGTCGTTCGTAACCGGAACGAACCCCGGCGGTCACGGCATTTTCGATTTCATCTGCCGCGACCCCCAAACTTATCTTCCCGATATTGCCCTCACCCGCTTTGAGAGAGCGAAAAACGTTCTGGCGGCCCCACGCGTTGTCAATAAGCGCAATGGGGTTCCGGTCTGGCAGCATCTAACGCAAGCCGGCATTCCGAGCGTCGTGCTGCGCTGCCCGGTGACGTTCCCTGCGGAGAATCTTTTGGGCAAAATGATTTCCGGCGTCGGCGTCCCCGATATTCGCGGCAGCCAGGGCACGGGAACGTTTTACACGCAGGATCGTACCGTCCAACCGAAAGAGCACGAGCAGGTTCTTTATCTGGACAGTGGAGCGGAGATCACCACCAAGGTGATTGGGCCGCGCAATCCGCGCACCAAGCCGATTTCCGACGTCACCACCGAAATCAAAGTCCGCGTGGACCGTGGGGCGCGCAAGCTGATCATCAACACTGGCTCCAATCCCCCGATCGAAGCCAAAGAGAATAGCTGGAGTCCATGGGTTCGCATGAAGTTCAAACTCTCTATGCTGCAATCCGTGACTGGCCTTGTGCGGTTCTATTGCCGTAGCGTGGACCCGCACGTCGAGTTCTATGCATCGCCTGTGAACTTTGACCCGGCGGCACCCTTGTTTCCGATTTCGTTTCCCGCCGATTACGGCAAGACACTTTCGGAAGAGATTGGCTTGTTTGCCACTGTCGGCATGGCCGAAGACCACACCGGCCACAACAACGGCCGCTTCGATGAAATGGCCTACAAAGCGCAATGCGAGCTGGTTTTTCAGGAACGCGAGCGCATGTTGATGCATGAACTCGATCGTTTCAGCGAAGGCCTGTTGTTCACCGTCTTCGACACGCCCGACCGCTTGCAGCACATGTTCTGGCGCTTCATTGATCCAAGTCATCCGAACTTCAATCGCGACCTGGCTGCGAGTCTCGGCCCACAAGTGGATGAACTGTATCGCGAATGCGACGCGTTGCTCGGCCGCGTGATGGAGAAGGTTGATGAGAACACTCTGTTTATCGTTCTTTCCGACCACGGCTTCAACACCTTCCGCCGCGCCTTCGACACCAACACCTGGCTCTGGCAGAACAACCTTCTCGCCCTGAAAGACGGCAAGAAGCCCGACGAAAGCATGACCGACAGCGCGCAGGTCGATTGGACCAAGACTTACGCCTACGCCGTGGGACTGGGCGGAATTTATCTGAACGTCAAGGGCAGGGAAGCGAGCGGCGTCCTTGACGAGGGGACGGGCGAAGCGGACAAAGTGCGCTCCGCCATACAGCAGGGGCTGGCCGAATTCCGCGACCGAGAAACCGGCTGCCCGGCGGTGCGCAGCGTCTCGCGCAAGGAAGAACTCTATCGCGGACCGTATGTGAACGACTCGCCCGATCTGCTGGTGAATTTTCATTCCGGCTTCCGCGTCTCGTGGCAGAGTTCGTTGGGCGGCTTCGCCAATTCGCTTTTTGAAAACAATAACCGGCGCTGGAGCGGCGACCACATCATTGACCCCGATGCCGTGCCCGGTATACTCTTCATGAACCGCCCCGTGGTGCACAACCACGCACAAATAATCGATCTGGCGCCAACGATCCTGAACTACCTGGGCGTTGCCGATCATCCAGCGATGGAAGGGAAGTCTCTGCTGTAGAAATCATTCGATTATGAAAATCTGCATCTTAGGATTAGACTGCTGCGCTCCTGAAGTCATCTTCGGCGACGAGCGCCTGGTCAACATTCGGCGCCTCATGGACGCCGGCCTCTATGGCCGCCTGCAAAGCGTCGTACCCCCAATTACCGTTCCCGCCTGGATGTGCATGAGCACCGGCCAGGATCCCGGTTCGCTCGGTATCTACGGCTTCCGCAACCGCATGGATTATTCCTACGAGAAGCTGGGCTTCGCCAATTCCAATTCGATCAAATCCTATGCCATGTGGGATCACTTGGCGCGGGAGGGGAAGCGGTCGGTCATCATTGGCGTGCCTCCGAATTTTCCGCCACGCAAGATTAACGGCGTGAGCGTCGGCTGTTTTTTGACCCCCGACACCAAGAAAGACGACTTCACCTACCCGTCGCAGATCAAGACGAAGATCAACGAACTGGTCGGTGAGTATCCGGTGGACGTGAAGAATTTCCGCACCGACCGCAAAGACTGGTTGCGCGACGAAATCTTCGCCATGAGCCGCAAGCAGTGGCAGGTGGTGAAATGGCTGCTGAAGGAACAGGAGTGGGATTACTTCCACTACGTAGATATCGGCCTCGACCGCGTGCATCACGGTTTCTGGAATTACTTCGACAAGAAGCACGTGCAGTATGAGCCGGGAAATCCGTACGAGAGCGTCATCCCCGATTATTATTTGTGGCTCGATGAGCAAATTGGCAGCGTGCTCGAATTGCTCGACAGCGAAACGGTTCTGCTGGTGGTTTCCGATCACGGAGCGCAGCGCCTTGATGGCGGCATTGCAGTGAACCAATGGCTGATTGATGAAGGCCTGCTGGTGCTCGATGAATATCCCAAGGAAGTTACGCCTTTCAATAAGCTCAAAGTCAACTGGGCGAAGACGAAAGTCTGGAGCGAAGGCGGTTATTACGCGCGCGTATTCTTCAACGTGCAGGGGCGCGAACCTCAAGGCGTCATTCCAGCCGAGCAATACGATGCCTTTCAGAACGAGATCAAAGCCAAGTTCGAAGCAATGCTGAACGACAAGGGAAAGCCGCTGAATTCGCTCGTCTTCAAGCCGAAAGAGATTTACCACACCGTGCGTAACGTCCCGCCGGATCTGATTGTGCACTTCGGCGGCCTGGATTGGCGCTCTATCGGCACCGTAGGCTACCCCAATATTTACGTGCAGGAAAACGACACCGGCCCGGACGGCTGCAATCACGCGCAGTACGGAATGTTCCTGCTGAATGCGCCCAATTGCCCGCTTATGGGCGAGTACGAGGGAGCTAAGCTTTTAGATATAGCGCCAACCCTGCTTGATCTGGCCGGTTACGACATTCCCGAGTCCATGCAGGGACGTTCGCTGGTTGCCGGCATGGAGAAGCGCTCTCCGGGCGACGGCACCGACGCCGAAAGCGAAAAGATCATCCACGACCGACTGGCGGGCCTGGGCTACGTGTAACCACGCGCGCCGGCATCTCGCCGACTTCCGCCGGGCCGGCGCGCCGCAATCTCCGCTCCACCCGTCTAATCCACTTTCGAAGGGCAATTATCATGTCAAAAGATGCTGAGCAGTCGTCCAGTTCGGCCGCCATTTTTCTTCGGCGTGTCCGGCACCGCATTACATCCACGAAGGTGCGCAACCCGATTATTTGGCAGCGCCACCAGGGCCTGAAACCCAGCGATGTCATGCTGGGCAGCTATCCGCGCTCCGGCAGCACCTGGCTGCGCTTTGTCATATTCGAGATTCTTACCGGCAAGCCTTCCAGCTTTGACGAAGTCAACGCCGCTCTGCGCGGCCTGAGCGATCATAAACACGGATGGCCTCTATTGCCCGGAGGGGGTCGCTTTATTGGCACCCACGAATCCTATCGTCCGGTGTACAAGAAAGCGGTTTACCTGGTGCGCGATGTGCGTGACGTGGCGTTGTCGGAGTTTGCGTTCGAAAAGAACCTCGGTATCGGGCGACCGACCATGGAAGGGTATCTGGATGAAATGTTGCGCACGGGAAAGCGCCACGGCAGTTGGCCGCATCACGTACAGTCCTGGCTGGATTCACCGCTGGCCGCTGCCGGCAATCTGCTCGTCATTCGCTACGAAGATCTGCGCAAGAATGGCGTGGAGATATTCGCGCAGATCGCGCAGTTCCTGGGCGTGAACGTCGAGCGCAGCACAGTTGAGCGCGCCATCGCCAACAACAGCGTGCAGAAAATGCGCGACAAGGAAGATAAGCTCTACAAGCAGGAGAATTATTCCAAGGTTGCGCGCAAACCGATCAAAAGCGTCGAGCCCGGCGGGCGTTTCGTGCGCTCTGGCAAGATGGGGGGCTGGCAGGAGAAGCTGACGCCCGAGCAGGTCAAGTTCGTCGAGCAGTATGCCGCCAGCACTCTCTTGCGGCTGCAGTATCCGGTTGTGACCATGGAGTCGGCGGGTGTTCGTTCAGAAGCCGACGCGTCGCTGGTTTCTCACGCCGGCTGAGGCTTCGCCTCAACCGATCTAGGGACGGGCGTCTCGCCCGTCCGCGTCGTACAAATCAAAGGCCCTCATCGCTGAGGGCCTTTTTTTGTGTCTCTAAGCTTTCGCCCGTTTCTTGGCCGGCGCCTTCGGCGGCGCCGCTTCGCTCGGCTTCTCTCCCGCCAGAAACGACGCCCAGCGCAATTGCTTAGTTGGGCTCTCTTCGCTCGTGGCCTTCTTGACCGCCATCTCTGCTACGGCGTTCACGATCCAGGCGAAATTCTCTTTGCCCACCGAGTTCACGTCCGCATCCGGCGCAGGATTCATGAAGTCGATGGCGTAAGGCACGCCGCCTTCGACGGCGAACTCGACCGTGTTCAGGTCGTAGCCCAGCGCCCGGCACAGTGTGAGCGCGTCTTTCACGATGCGGTCGTGCAGCTTCGTGCTCGACGGCGGTGGATTGCCCTTCACGTAGCGTTCGTGAAAGGGTGCCTTCGGATCGTACTTCATGACGTGCACTTCCTCCTGGCCGACCACGTAGCAGCGGTAATATTCCTCGAACTCCACGCCGTGCTGCAACGTCATGCACAAATCGCCGGTCTGGTTGTAGTGCTGGAAGAATTCCTCGGGTGAGTGAACTTTGTAGACGTGTTTCCAGCCGCCGCCGGAGTATGGCTTCAGAAAGGCGGGGAAGCCGACGTATTGGAAAATTTCGTCCCAATTCAGCGGATACATGAGATTCCGCATGGACTGGTCGGTCGTGCCCTCGGGATGCTTGTTGTGCGGCAAAAGCACGGTCGGCGGGATGGCGACGCCAAGCTTGGTGGCGAGGGCGTAGTTGAAAAACTTGTCGTCGGCGGTCCACCAGAATGGATTGTTCACGACCGTGGTGCCGGTGAGCGCGGCGTTCTTCAGAAACGCCCGGTAGAAAGGAATGTCCTGCGAAATGCGGTCAATGATGACGGCATAGCCGCTGGGATCGGCCATCTTCACGCCGCCCAGCTTGACGAACTCCGCCGTCACGCCGTCGGCCTTCATGCTGTTGATCCTGTCCACCACGGCGGGCGGAAACGTGTTTTCCATGCCAAATAAGATTCCGATTTTCTTCATGATGATCCTCTCCTGCTTTGTTCACCACCGGTGCGAGCAACCAACAGCCACCGACCAGAGACTCACTAAAAATACTTTGCCGCCATCCGGTGCCACAGCGGCCAGTCGTGCTGGGAATTGTCGTTAAACACGTCCAGCCAGTGTGGAACCGACTTGGCATTCAGCATGGCAGAAAGTTTCACATTCTGATCCAGGCACATGTCCCAGTCCGCCGAACCCAGCACAATCTTCATCTGCCGGTAACGGCTCAGGAACCAGTCGTCGTTCATGTTCGGCAGAAAATCCGGCGGACAGTTGAAGTAGCAGTCGTCGTCGTAGTAGCCGTCAAGAAACTGATGAATGTCGTAGGCGCCGCTCATGCTGACGCAATGGGTGACGACATCAGGATGCTTGAACGCAAAATTCACCGCATGATAGCCGCCGAAACTTGCCCCCGTCACCGCCAGCTTTCCCGACTGATTCTTCCAGCGCAAGAATGGAATGAACTCGTGCAGGATATAGCGCTCGTACTGCAAGTGCCGCAGCACACGCCAGCGCGGGTGGGCCTGCTTGTTATACCAGCTCTCCATATCCACCGCGTCGGGGCAAAAGACCTGCAGTTCGCCAGCCTCGATCTTCGGCGCCAGCGTAGTAATCATGTTCCGGTCTTCGTATTCGAAAAACTTTCCCATGGAAGTCGGAAAGACAAGTAGGGGCGTGCCCGCGTGTCCGAAAACCAGGGCTTCCATGTCACGGTGGAGTTCCTGGCTGTACCCTTTGTGGTATTCGCGATTCATTGGCCGAAGTATATTACCTGATTGCGCTGCTTCAAGCCACGTGAGGTTGTCATCCTGGTCGGCCCGGCGTTCGCGAGGAATTCAAAAGCCTGGTGGTGTCGTTTGAACATGGCTTGCGCGCCGGTCTGCTGCCGGGGTCCGCATCAAGACCCTAGGCGCAAGCGGAGAATCTCGTGACGTCAGCAACGCCCAGGCTCTTTGATCACCACGGTGTGCGCCGCGTCCGACCGTTCGCTGGCACATATCTCCATCCGATGCTAATCCATGCGATTTCAGCGGCTTACATTGACCAATCCCGCCGTTTTCAGGTAGCCTAATAGATATATAAATTCATTGTGGGGAAGTGTAGGCTACGAGGAAGTTAATTCCGCCTATGAATGAGGGCAAGACGCTGCTATTGCTAAAGCCGCGCGGATTCTGCGCCGGCGTGGTGCGGGCCATTGATATTGTCCGCATTGCACTCGAGGCTTTTGGCCCGCCGATCTACGTTCGCAAGGAGATCGTTCACAATCGCTTTGTCGTCGAGGAATTGCAGGGCAAAGGCGCCATTTTTGTGGATAATGTGGACGAAGTCCCGCCGGGCGAGCGCGTGATCTACAGTGCCCACGGGGTCTCGCCGGAGGTGCGCGAGGCTAGTCAGGCCCGCGATCTCCGCGTGATTGATGCCACTTGCCCGCTGGTCACCAAGGTTCACGTCGAGGCAGTGAAGTTCGCGAAAGAGGGCTATTCCCTCATCCTGATCGGCCATCACGATCACGACGAAGTCATCGGAACGCTGGGCGAAGCCCCGATTGTCACCCAGGTGGTGGGATCGCCCGAACAGGTAGAATCGCTGACCGTGGCTGATCCCGATCGCGTAGCCTATCTGACACAGACGACGCTGAGCCTGGATGAAACCAAGGACATCATCGCTGCACTGCGGGAAAAATTTCCCAACATCAAGGGCCCAGCAGCGCAGGACATCTGCTACGCCACGGAAAACCGGCAAGTCGCTGTTAAGCAGGTTGCTTCCGAGGCCGATTTGCTGCTGGTGGTTGGCTCCGATAACAGCTCCAATTCCAATCGTTTAGTGGAAGTCGCGCGTAATTTAGGCACAAGCTCGCATCTCATTGATAGCTTCCGGAACATCCGGCCGGAGTGGCTGGAAGGCGTCAAAACTATCGCCCTCACCGCCGGCGCATCCGCGCCGGAATGCCTGGTTGAAGAAGTCGTGAAGTTCCTGGGCACGAAGGGCTTTGACAATGTGAACGAAGTCGAAGTCATGCCGGAAAACGTGCGCTTTGGCCTGCCTCCAGAGATTGTGGAGGCCATTGCCAGCGCCCCCAGCCCCGTAGCTGCGGAGTAAACGACTTTACATGGACGAGACCTCCTCCTTGTTCCCGGCGTCTGCGCCGCGCATGCATTTTGGCAAGATTGAAGATCTTGCCGCCCGCGTAGGCGCGGCCATTGATGGCGCCCGCCGTTACTTATTCTCCCGGCAGGACCAGGAAGGCTACTGGTGTGGCGAACTGGAAGCCGACACCACGCTCGAATCCGACTACATTCTTCTGCACACGCTGCTGGGTACGGTGAACAAGGAGCGCTTCGAGAAATGTTGCAACTGGATTCTGCAGCATCAGAACGAAGACGGAGGCTGGCCCATCTATCTGAACGGCCCCTCGAACCTCAGCGCTTCTGTGAAAGCCTACTTTGCTCTGAAGATGACCGGCCACAAACCCGATCATCCGGCGTTGGCACGCGCTCGCAAAAAGATTCTGGAGCAGGGCGGAGTAACCGAGGTTAACACTTTCACCAAGATTTATCTTTGTGCCCTCGGACAGTATGATTACGACGCGGTTCCTGCGATTCCTCCGGAAATCGTTCTGTTCCCCAACTGGTTCTGGTTCAATATCTACGAGATTTCATCGTGGTCGCGCGCCATTCTGGTGCCACTTTCAATCTGTTACGCGAAGAAGCCTCTGAAAAAAATCCCCGACGAAATGGGCATCGAGGAACTTTTCGTCGGCGGGCGTGACAAATCGCGCATGCACCTGCACTGGTCGAAGACGCTGATCTCCTGGCGCAACTTCTTTCTGGTGCTGGACCGGTTGGTGCACTGGTTTGAATTAGTGCATGTGCGTCCGCTGCGCTGGCTGGCGCTGAAGCGCGCCGAGCAGTGGATGCTGGAGCGCCTGGAAAAAAGCGATGGGCTGGGCGCGATTTATCCTTCGATGATGAACGCCATCATTGCGCTGCGCTGCCTGGGATATTCGCTGGACGATCCGCAGGTGATCCGCGCCATGGATGAATTTGAGAAGCTCGGCATCGAGGAAGGCGATACCTTCCGCATGCAGCCGTGCAAGCCGCCGGTGTGGGATACGGCGTATGCCCTGTTTGCCCTGGGCGAGAGCGGCGTTGCGCCAAATGATCCGCGCCTGGTCAGATGTGCCGACTGGATCCTGCAGAAGCAAGTGCGCAGCGTGGGCGACTGGAAGGTGAAGAACAAGAAAGGTCAGCCCGGCGGATGGTATTTCGAATTCAACAACGAGTTCTATCCCGACGTGGACGACAGCGCCATGGTCTGCCTGGCGCTCACCCGCGTGGAACATCCTAACGGCCGCTATCAGCGCGAATCCGTGCAGCGCGCGATTGATTGGATCTTCTCCATGCAGTGCAAGAACGGCGGTTGGGCGTCGTTCGACAAGGACAACACCCGCATGGTGTTCGAACAGATTCCGTTCGCCGACCACAATGCCATGCTCGATCCTCCGACCGTGGATATTACCGGACGCATTCTGGAGATGCTCGCAGCCTATGGATACGATCGTAGCGATCCGCGGGTGAAGAAGGCGATGGAGTTCATCAGCAAAGAGCAGTTGCCCGACGGTTCCTGGTTCGGCCGCTGGGGCGTGAACTACATCTACGGCACGATGCTCGTTTTGCGCGGCCTCGAGGCGATGGGCGTGGATCATCACGAGCCTTACATCCAGCAGGGTGCGGAATGGCTGCGCATGGTGCAGAATCCGGACGGCGGCTGGGGCGAGACTTGCGGGTCGTACGACGATCCGAGCGCCCGCGGTGTGGGGCCGAGCACGCCTTCGCAGACGGCGTGGGCGATTATGGGCCTGCTGGCCGCGAATGACACGCGCAGCGATTCGGTTCCGCGTGGCATATCGTATCTGCTGCGCACGCAGAAAAAAGACGGATCGTGGGATGAGCCGCAGACCACGGGAACGGGCTTCCCGCGCGTGTTTTATCTGGTATATACACTGTACCGGGATTATTTCCCGCTGATCGCGCTGACGGCGTATCAGAAGATGATGGCGCAGAACAGCAGCAATTAGTAGAGCCGTAGCTAGCTACGTCTCGACAGAAAGAAACGCATGGCAGTTCCGATTTCACAGATGTGGACGGTGGCGACTTACGTCCTGGGGCAAAAGCTCCGCGGACGCAAGCAGTATCCGCTGGTGCTGATGCTGGAGCCGCTGTTCCGCTGCAATCTGGCCTGTGCCGGGTGCGGGAAGATTCAATATCCCGCGCACGTGCTGAAGGCGCAGCTTACGCCGGAAGAGTGTTTCCGGGCGGCCGACGAATGCGGCGCACCCACGGTCGCAATCCCCGGCGGAGAGCCGCTGCTGCATCCGCAAATCGGCGAAATCGTCGAAGGCCTGGTTGCGCGCAGGAAATACATCTACTTGTGCACCAACGCCCTGTTGCTCAAGCAGAAAATTTCCCTGTTCAAGCCCAGCAAGTATCTGACGTTCTCCGTCCACATGGACGGACAGCGCGAGCACCACGATTTTTCCGTCTGCCTGGAAGGCGGCTACGACAAGGCATTTGAGGGAATCAAAGAGGCGCTGGCAGCCGGTTTCCGCGTCACCACCAACACGACACTTTTTGATGGCGCCGACCCCAGGAGTGTGCGCTCGTTCTTTGATGAAATGATGGAACTGGGCGTCGAAGGCATGATGTTATCTCCTGGCTATTCTTATGAGAAGGCGCCCGACCAGAGCCATTTTCTGGGTCGCGCCCGCACCCGCCGTCTGTTTCGCGCCATCTTAAGCAATCGCAAGGCAAACTGGCGATTCAATATGTCGCCGCTCTTTCTGGAATTCCTGATGGGGAAGCGCGATTACGCCTGCACGCCCTGGGGAATGCCCACCTTCAACATCTTCGGCTGGCAGAAGCCATGTTACTTGCTGCAGGACGGATACGCGGACACATTTGCGGAATTGCTGGCCACGACCGACTGGGAACACTACGGCACGGAATCGGGCAACCCGAAGTGCGCGAATTGCATGGTTCATAGCGGATATGAGGCTTCGGCGGTGAACGACACGTTCGGCTCGCTGCGCGGCTTGTGGAACACGGCGCGCGCCACGTTATTTGGTGGATATAACGACCCGTCGGCTTTACGTTTGCTGGACGAGCCGGCTCGTCCGGTGCATGCTTTCAATCCGCTGGTGCAAATCGAGGAAAACCGCGCTCCCGAGGAGACAGCAGTTTGAGCGGAAGGGAATCAGGCCGAACGGCGCCCGCCCCTCACGCTGTGAATGCTCCCGACCAACTTGAGGTTGCTGCCGGCGCCCGGCGGGAAAAGCTGGAGGGATGGATTCCGGAACTGGCGAACCCGGAAGAACTCCGCTCCGCCTTGGAGCAGGCGTTCGACTATCGCGGCGACGTGCTCATCACGCGCAAAGACGGCGCGAGAATTGAGGGCTACATTTTCGACCGCCAAGCCGGAAGGTCCTTAGCTGATAGCTATATTCGCCTGCTGCCGAAAGATGGCTCTCCAAAACTTAAAATCCCTTACGAGGAAATTGCGGCTCTGGCCTTTACCGGTCGCGATATGGCCGCCGGGAAGAGCTGGGAGGCATGGCTGGCGCACTATTGGGAAAAGAAGTCGGCAGGCGAGAAAGACATTTCGCTGCAGCCAGAAAAGCTGGAATAGCTCTCAGTTGTCAGCTCAATTATGCTTGGGGAAGTATGACCAGGCCCAGGGAACATCCACCAGACACCCGCAATCGGCTTGAATCAGTCATAAAAGTGACCGCTGAACGGTGATGGCTGACGGCTGATAGCTAAACGCTATGCTAGCTTTCGTCACAGGCGCGACCGGATTTGTGGGCAGCCATGTGGCTCGCGTGCTGGCCGAGCAGGGTGCTGACCTGCGATTGCTGGTGCGCGCAAAAAGCGATCCAAAAAACATTGAAGGATTGCGGGCGGATCGCGTAATCGGCGATCTGCGGGATCCGGCGTCGCTGGAAAAGGCGATGGCCGGTTGCGAGGTCATCTTTCATGTCGCCGCCGACTATCGGCTGTGGATTCGCGATCCCGAACAGATGTACCGATCGAACGTCGAAGGCACGCGAGCGATTCTGGAAGCTGCCCGCAAGAACGGCGTGCGCCGCGTGGTTTACACTTCGAGCGTCGCAACCATGGGGTTCACCGCGAATGGCCATCCGGCGGACGAGGATTCTCCGGTTTCGCTCGACAACATGATTGGCCATTACAAGCGGTCTAAGTTCATGGCCGAGCAATTGGCGCTCGACGCCGGACGCAGCGGAACCAAGGTCGTGATCGTGAATCCCACCACGCCGGTAGGAGAGCGCGACATCAAGCCCACGCCGACCGGACGAATCGTCGTCGATTTTCTCAAGAAGAAGTTTCCCGCGTACGTGGACACCGGTCTGAACCTGGTGGATGTGACTGAATGTGCGCGCGGGCACGTGGCGGCGCTGGAAAAAGGACACAGCGGCGAACGCTATATTCTGGGCGGCGAGAACCTGACCCTCAAGCAGATTCTCGATAAGCTGGCCGCGATTACAGGCTTGCCGTCGCCCAAAGTCAGAGTTCCGTATGTTCTGGCCTTAGCAACCGGCGTGGCGGATGAACTGGTGACCGGGCATATCCTGCATCGCGAGCCGCGAGCTACGATTGACGCCGTCCGCATGGGACGCAAGAAAATGTTTGTCACGTCGTCGAAGGCGGAAAGAGAACTGGGTTGGCAAGTATTGCCGGTGGAGGGCGCGTTGCGCCGGGCGGTCGAGTGGTTTCAGAGCAACGGCTACGCGTAATCGCGGCGATGCTGCGGAGCTTCGCTCCGCCTGGGCGGCCGAGCGCGGCCATCCCCGCGTGAGCATTGCGGGACGAGAGTTTCGAAGTGCCTACAGACGCCAAAGTCGCGATTGTCGCTGCCCTGGAGCGCGAGATCAGGCCGCTGACCAAGAACTGGAGCATTCGCCGCGCGGAACACGATTCGCGTTGGTTCAAGTTCTGCGAGAACGATGGAACCGTGCTGGTTTGCGGAGGAATCGGAGCGCAGCCTGCACGCCGCGCGGCGGAAGCGATCATCAGCCTGTATCATCCCGCGCTGATTATTTCAGCAGGGTTTGCCGGGGGCTTGGATCCGGTTCTGAAAATCGGCGAGATATTCGTGCCACGCTACGTGATTGACGCCAGCGACGGCAGCCGCACAGGTTCTGGCTCGGGTGAGGGTGCGCTCTTGACGTTTGGCTCGGTGGCAGACGAAGCGCAGAAGGCGAAATTAGCCGCTGCGTTCGGAGCGCAAGCCGTAGACATGGAAGCGGCCGCCGTCGCCCGCTGCGCCGAGGCGCACGGCGTGAGATTTCTGGCTTGCAAGGCGATCTCAGACACGAGCCACTCGACTCTGCCTCCAATAGCGCGCTTTATCGCGCAGGACGGCGGTTTTCGCACGGCAGAGTTTCTTGCGCATGTGGCTGTGCGGCCGTGGCTCTGGCCGAGCGTCCTGCGCTTGCAAGGTAACAGCGCAGTCGCCGCCAGAAAGCTGAGCGCAGCATTGGTCGAAATCCGCGAGTTCGGAGTTGCGCAGCCGGAACAGCAGGGCGTTTACTAAGATAGATGGGCATTGCCAGACAATTTGCCATCGAACCGACGCGCCAGGCAGTCCCCGCGACGATGCAGGCCGCCGTCTATCGCGGCGTCAACGATGTTCGCGTGGAAACCGTTCCGGTGCCGAATATCGGCGCGGGCGAACTCCTGGTTCGCGTGCACACCTGCGGCATCTGCGGGACCGATCTCAAAAAGATCGCCACCGGCTCCCATTCAGCGCCCCGCGTCTTCGGGCATGAAACTTCCGGCGTGGTTGCGGGAGTCGGAGATGGCGTCGCCCAGTTCAAACCCGGTGACCGGGTCGTCGTCTTCCATCACATTCCCTGCGGAACCTGCTTTTACTGTCAGCACAAAACTTTCGCCCAATGCGAAACGTATAAGAAGGTAGGCTGCACGGCGGGCTTCGAGCCGGCTGGCGGAGGATTCGCCGAATACGTTCGCGTGATGGATTGGATTGTCCGCGACGGAACCGTCCCAATCCCGGACGGAGTCTCCTTCGAGCAAGCCTGCTTTGTGGAGCCGGTCAATACCTGCATGAAGGGCATTGAAAGGCTGCAACTTGCGTCGGGAGAATGTGTTCTGGTTATTGGACAGGGACCGATCGGCATTATGTTGAGTGTTCTGGCGCAACGGCAGGGAGCTAGAGTAATCACTTCCGATTTGCATCCCGAGAGGCTTACAATATCTAAGAGATTCAATTTACAGCTGGGGATTGACGCTTCGCGTACCGATACGGTGAAAACGGTGCGGGAGTTGACGGAAGGCCGTGGCGCCGATGCAGCCATTCTTGCTGTCGGCGGCAACAGCCTGATCCGGAGCGCTTTGGATGCTGTGCGTCCCGGAGGCCGTGTGATGTTGTTTGCGCAGACCGCGCGTAGCGAAGCAAGCATCGATCCCGCTGCTGTTTGTGTGGATGAGAAGACTTTGTTGGGATCCTATAGCGCGTCGGTCGAATTGCAGGATGATTCGGTGCAGTTCGTGATGAACCGCGAAATGGACTTAGCAGGATTGATCAGCCATCGGTTTCCGTTGTCGGCGAGCGCCGAAGCCCTCAGCCTTGCCGCTAATCCTCGACCCGATTCCATGAAAGTCGTGCTTCAGCCTGGCAGTTCGTGGGAGGATGTATAGAGTGACAGGAAAGATGACAGCCGCCGTTCTCTACGGCAAAGAGGACGTCAAAATCGAAAAAGTACCGATTCCCCGAGTAAGCGACGGGGAAGTGCTGGTGAAGGTGCAAGTCGCGCTGACGTGCGGCACCGACCTGAAGGTCTATCAGCGCGGGTATCACGCCCGCATGATCGTGCCGCCGGCGCTCTTCGGCCATGAACTGGCCGGTGTGATCGAGGAAGTGGGCCCGGGTGTACGCGGCTTCAAGCGCGGCATGCGTGTCGTGGCGCTGAATTCGGCTCCCTGCCAGATGTGTTTCTATTGCTCGCGGCATCAGGAAAACCTGTGCGAAGATCTGCTGTTTAACAACGGCGCCTATGCGGAATACATCCGCATTCCGCGGCGTATTGTCGAAAGCAACATGCTGGCCGTTCCGCCCGATGTGAGCTACGAGGAGGCCGCCATGGTTGAGCCGCTGGCCTGCGTGCTGCGCGGATTGCACGAGAGCGGCGTGGAACTCGGCGACACTGTTACCGTCATCGGCGGCGGTCCCATCGGCCTGATGTTTGTGCAAGTGGCCAAAGCGGTTGGCTGCAATGTTATCGCTGTGGTGAAGCGCGATTCGCAAGTGGCTGCCGCCAAGCACATGGGCGCGCACGAAGTGGTGCAGATTACCAAGGTTAAGGATCCAGTCGAGTCCGTGCGCATGCTTTCACCGGAAAAACGTGGCGGCGACGTGGTCATCGAAGCCGTAGGCCGCCCCGAAGCCTGGGAGTGGGCCATTGACATGGTGCGCAAGGGCGGCACGGTCAACTTTTTTGGAGGATGCGCCAGCGGCACCAGGGTTGCGCTCGACACCAGCCGCCTGCACTACTCGGAAATTACGTTGAAGGCAACGTTCCACCATACCCCGGAAACCGTGCGCAAAGCGTTCGCGCTGATAGCGGAAAGAAAAATTCGTTCGACCGATTACATTACGGGCGAGGCGCCACTTTCCCGGTTGCAGCACGTCCTGCGTCACATGCTGAACCGCAACGGCGATATCAAGACCGCCATTATTCCTGGCCACTGAGGCGGAGCTCGGGCTGCTCGTGGGCTTCACCCCGAAGGCACAACGGACTATGTCATCCACTGTCACCAGCGATGTCCGGAGTGTATCCGTCCCGCCCAGCGTGTCGGGCTGGAACCGCTTGCCACCCGAATACGCCATCCCCGGTCGGGCACCATCCCTGGCCGATGCCCAGGAGTATTGCCGCCACTTGGCGCACACCCATTACGAAAATTTCTCGGTTGCGACCTGGTTCTTGCCCCAGCGCCTGCGCCAGCATTTCTTCAATGTTTACGCGTATTGCCGCATCTCCGACGATCTGGGCGACGAGGTTGGGGATACCGCTGATTCGCTGCAGTTGCTCGACCAGTGGGAAGAGGAAGTGAATGCTTGTTACGCCGGAAGTCCGCGGCATCCGGTGTTCGTCGCGCTGGCGGAAACGGTTCGCGCTTGCGAAATTCCGCGACAGACTTTCACCGATCTCCTGACAGCGTTTCGCCAGGATCAGCGGGTTACTCGCTACTCCGCATTCGACGATCTTCTCGGCTATTGCCGCAACTCAGCCAACCCCGTGGGCCGCCTGGTGCTTTATGTGTGCGGCTATCGCGATGCCGAGCGCCATGCGCTCTCGGATTTCACCTGCACCGCGCTGCAACTGGCGAATTTCTGGCAGGACGTCAGTGTGGACTATGCCAAGGGCCGCATCTATCTACCGCTGGAAGATCTGCGCCGCTTTGGAGTGAGCGAAGAAGACATTGAGGAGCAGCGCAATTCAACCGCCTTCTGTGACCTGATGCGCTTTGAAGTAGCCCGCGCTCGCGACTGGTTCGAGCGCGGCCTGCCGCTTGCAGGAAAAGTGGATCGCGAGCTGGCAATTGATATCGAGCTGTTCAGCCGCGGCGGGCAGGAAATTCTCAACGCAATTGAGCGCCAGGATTACAAAGTCTTAGGACATCGTCCGACGATTTCGAAATCCCGCAAGCTGGCTCTGGTGGCGCGTGCGGCGTGGGGGAAGCTCCGATGAGCACCGCCGTGCAACAAGCGCCGGTAGCATTCGCACCCACGGAATCGCAGCTGGCGGTCGCTTACTCCGTGTGCCGGGGCATCGCCCGCCGCGCGGCGAAGAATTTCTATTACGCTTTTCTGGCTTTGCCCACTCCGAAACGCCAGGCCCTATGCGCCGTTTATGCCTTCATGCGCCGTTGCGACGACATCGCCGACGATGAAAGCCTGCCTCTTTTGGAGCGCCAACAGAAACTGACCGCCTGGGTGGACGCGTTTCATCAGGCGAGCGCCGGCCGCCCGACCGACGATCCTGTATTGCTGGCCTTGACCGATGCCCAGCGCCGCTACAACGTTTCCGTCGAATTGCTCGATCAACTGGCCTATGGCACGGCCAGCGACGTGGACGAGTCGGATGACGACCGTTTGCTGTGCGAGGCTTCAGATCCGATCGTCACCGTACGCTACCGCACCTTCGACGACCTGCGCCTCTATTGCTATCGTGTCGCATCGGTCGTGGGATTGACCTGCATTCGCATCTTCGGCTACCGCGATCCCGCCGCCGAGCCGCTCGCCGAGCGCTGCGGGCTGGCCTTTCAACTCACCAATATTATTCGCGATGTGAAAGAAGACGCCGCTGCCGGCCGCGTGTACCTCCCGGAAGAGGATCTGGCGAAATTTGGCATTTCCATCGGCGATCTTCTCTCTGGCCCGGATCCGGAGCGATTGCGCCCGTTGCTCGCGGAAATGGCCGACCGCGCCCGTGCCTGCTATCGCGCCGGCGATGAGCTGATTCCCATGGTCAATGAAGACAGCCAGCCCGCCTTGTGGGTGCTGGTTACCATCTACCGCCGCCTGCTGGAAAAAATTGCGTCTCGCCAATACGACGTATTCGGCAGCCGCGTCAGCCTTACCGCGCGCGAAAAGGTTCTCATCCTGGCCAAGGGTTTTTTCAAACGCCTGTCGTGATGAGCGAACCTCAGGCATTGGTTCCCACCGTAGCGATCATCGGCGGAGGATTGGCGGGGCTAGCTGCCGGTTGCGCCCTCGCCGACAGCGGTTTTCACGTGACTCTTTTTGAGCGCCGCCCCTATCTCGGCGGACGCGCGTCTTCCTATCAGCATCCCGGCACGGGCGAAGTCGTGGATAACTGCCAGCACGTGCTGCTCGGCTGTTGCACCAACCTCATCCGCTTCTACCAGCGCCTGGGAGTGTTAGAAAAGATTCGCTGGTACGACGAACTGACATTTCTCGAACCGGGCGGACGCGCTTCTATCATTCGGCCTTCTGCATTGCCTGCGCCTCTGCACACCGTGCCTGCATTCCTCCGCGCCGCCTGCCTGGACTTTTCGGATAAGGCAGCAATCGGAGCCGCGATGGCCGCTCTTACGCCCGCCTTGCCGAGCGATGACGGGCAGTCATTCCGCGCCTGGCTGTGCCGTCACGGCCAAAGCGAGCGCGCGATTGAGCGCTTCTGGAAAACGGTGCTGATCAGCGCGCTGAACGAAGACCTGGACCGTGTGTCGGTGCCGAGTGCGGCCCAGGTTATCCGCGAATCATTTTTGAAATCGCCGGCCGCCAGCCGCATGGGCGTTCCCAGTGTGCCTTTGTCGGAACTGTACGGCACGGCAGGGAAGTACATTCAGGAGCGCGGCGGAGAGGTTCGCCTGCGATGCGGCGTGGAATCATTTCAGCCGGATTCGGACGGCGTGAAATTGCTGTCCGCCAGTGGCGAGGTAAGCTTCCAGTTTGTAGTCTGCGCCGTATCGTTTGATGTGTTGGCGCGCATGTTGCCGGCAGGAGCCCAGGCGGAGCCGCTGCGTCGGGCTCTAATGCGCTTTGAAACCTCGCCGATCACTGGAATTCATCTTTGGTTTGACCGCCAGATTACCGACCTGGACCACGCCGTCCTGCTCGATCGCACGGTTCAGTGGATGTTTCATAAATCCAAGCTGCTCGCGCCGCTGGCCGCGGGCCAGGCCGAACGCCTGTCAGAAAGCCGGCGGGACCCTGGCGCTACGGGGGAAGGGAGCTACGTCGAACTGGTGGTCAGTTCGTCGAAAAGTCTGGTCGAAAAATCGAAATCCGAAATCATCGAATTTGCCTTGCGGGAGCTGCGCGAATTCTTCCCCGCCGCTCGCGATGCAAATCTGCTGAAGTCCACAGTGATCAAGGAAGTGAACGCGACCTATTCGCCGTGTCCGGGAATAGATGCCTTTCGCCCATCCGCGCAAACTGCCTGGCCGCGCATTTTCCTGGCCGGCGATTGGACCGCGACGGGCTGGCCCGCCACCATGGAAGGCGCCGTGCGCAGCGGGTACAGGGCTGCGGAATGCCTAGCGAAAGCCGTGGGGAAGACTGAAGACTTTCTCGAACCCGACTTGCCTGCCGCAGGATTCATGCGCTGGTTCAAGTAAGGCTCAGCTAACGGCCAAGGGCGAACGGCCAAAAGCAAACGACGAACGGCCAACGAACGTTTTCCTACAACTTCGCCCGTAGCAGGCTGATCACATCGTCTGACGTAATCACTCCCGTCAGCTTCTTGTTCTCATCCACCACCGGCAGCGTCAGCAGGTTGTATTTGTCGAAAAGTTCGGCCACTTCTTTTTCCCGGACATCGGCCAGGCACGAAATCAGCGGTTCGCGCGTGAGCGCGAGCAGGGGCGTGTCGGAAGGAGCCAATACAAGTCTTGCCAGGGGGATGGCGCCCGCGAGCGTGCCATGGGAATCCACCAGGTAAATTGTGCTTACGGTCTCAATGCCACCTTCAAAGCTGCGCAAGGCCTCCACCGCATCGTGACCGTTGGCATTCACGGGGAGCGCAATATACTGCGTATTCATGCGGCCGGCAGCGCTGTTTTCTTTGAACTCCAGCAGGCCGGAAACTTCCTCACGCTCCTCCGGCGCCATCTCCTGCAGAATTTGTTCGGTGCGCTCTTCGGGCAGATCGGCCAGAAGATCGGCGGCCGCGTCGGGGTTCATCTCTTCCACGATCTCCGCAGCGCGCTCGGAATCGAGCGACTCCACAATCGCCTTCTGCACCCGTGGCTCGACTTCTTCCAGCGCCTCGGCGGCCACTCCCTCGTCCAGGGTCTGGAACACGGCTTCGCGCTCGTCGGGCGCAAGATCCTCGACGATATCGGCAATATCCGCCGGATGGAGGCGCGCCAGCCGCTCGTGAGAAATCTTCAGCTTGACCCGCCGCGCGGGATCAGTCTCAATCAAATCCACAAACTCCCACGGGATGGTGCGCGGAGGAATCTGCTGCAGCAGGGCATGCAACGCCGCCCTGGGAACCACGCCCTTCAGGAGGCGCCGCACCGCCCCGCGGGCTCCCACATCCACCGAACCAACCCTAAGAACAGCGTGCTCATTGCTTGCGTCCTGGTGCAAATCCACATCGTTGACCCGCACAACTTTCCGCCCGTGCACGTCAATGATCTGCTGATCGAGCAGATCCCGGCCCAGCAGGAATAGCCCTTCGGCGCCATTGCTGGGCGTCCATGAAGAAGCGGAAGTCGCGGTGCGGAATCCGCCGTTGATGGATGTAACCGCGGTGAAGGGAACTATGCGGTCGCCGGATTTTGTACGCACGATGAGAACCGCCACCCGCGCGCGGTCTTCTTGCGGCGCCAGCGCCAGCTCACGCACGCGTCCGCACGGCCCCCCGGCATCGAGCACCGGCAGCCCCAGCAGTTCCGTAAGTGCGAGCGTGGACATTTTGCGAGCGCCCATCAGAGGATACTCAACTACGCTGGCAGAATCCAGAAGGGATTATCGGCGATAGCAGAAAAACAGTTCAGCGGGGCGCGGCCTGCGGAGGATCAGTTCCGTTTCGCAAGGGTTGACAGGAGTACGAGCGAGCAAAACGCCAAGAGAGACCAGAAAACGATCCGTCGGAAAATCGGAAGTCGGCTGGCCGGGAAAGTCTCCTGATACACCATCGAAACCTCGTCGCCTCCACGCCGCCACCAGAGCAGCTTGTCTCGGGATGGCTCTCGCCTGCTGAGACGGACTCTCATAACAATCTCGCTGCAAGAGGCTAGGATCGCCATGGTCACGAAGATTACGAAAAGGGCGCCGAACAGGTTATGCATTCGGCGCCCTCACAGTTCGTGGCCACCAGTTCAATCCCTTACGTCAGTCTCTACTTCCCGCCGTAGGTTCGTGGCGATCCCACTCCGGCGCACTGATCCCAGCCCACCACGCACTGCTGGTCGCCCTGCGTGATGTCATAGAAGTATTTCTTGTGCTGCTGTTTATTCGCGTACTCTTTGTAAATCATGGTTAGCTCTTCTTTTGTGGACTTCTTCAGCTGGCCGGCTGCGTTCACAATGCCGGCAAATGTCGGCGACGCCCAACTGGTGCCGCCAACCTCGCCCCAACCCTGCAGGTAGATGGCCGCGCAGCAATAATCCGACGCGACATCCGCGAATCCGCGCTTACTGCCCACCAGCTTCTTGATAATGTCCTGATAGCTGGGCCGCGGCTCATAGGGGCTGATCGCTCCCCCACCGCCGCCCGTGTAGTATTGCTCGGAGACGAAATCTCCATTGCCATCGCGGTTAAAGTAGGTGCCGCCCACGGCGACCACATTCGGCGACGCCGCCGGATGGAAGGGATAATTCAATCCCCAATCGCCCGCACCGGCAAAGTAAACCACGCCGGGTGTGGTGAAGTTCTTGTCATACTCGGTTTCACCAGCCCACTCGGGGATGCCCCAACTCATGCTGATCGTGCCGCCGCCATTCTGTGCCACCAACTCGCTCGCTACTCTCACCGCATGCCAGGTAGGATCAGTGTTGCACCTCTTGGATGTGCACAGCACGGACTCCACCAGGAACAGCTTGGCTTTCGGAGCCATGGCGTGCGCCCACTCGATGTCCAGTGCTTCCTCGACCTCCCATTCGTCATACACCGGCGGCCGGTGCCCGTTGGCGTAAACGACTTTGAAATCGGCATCGGGCAGGCCGAACTGCGCCGAGAACGCGTGCAGATCCTCTTTCGCCGACGGGTAGTAACCGGCATCCACGATCGCAATGGCGCCTACGCCGCCCGTCGGATTGTTGGTGCTGGTGGCGATCGGGCAGCCGTTCGGTCCCTTCACCAACTCGTACACACATGCTACCGAGGCCGGAGTTTCCGCATCCGGGGGCGGTTGCGGCTGCTTTTGATTCTCGCCGACCAGAAAGTATTGCGTGCTGATTTGTCCGGCGTGGGGAATGCTGGATTTCGGAATAATGATCTTGTGGCCATGGATGGTACCGCCGGCGACGACTTGCGCCGAACACGGGAAAGCCGCAGCCAGTAAAGCCACCGCCGCGGCGATCAGAGAAAATGCCAAACAACGCTTCATTTCACAGGCTCCCTGGTGCAGGATGATGAAAGACAACCGTCTTTCCGACCGCAAAAGCGGCCCCCATTATAACTGCATCTCGGGCTCCCCGGTGAAGATGAAAAAACTTTCACCTACGGCGAGAACTAGGGGTAAGCGTAGAATTATGTCGGTTTGACAAACCTCGGGAAGATTGCTCTTGAAAGGATGCGTTCATGTGGAAAAACAGAGTCCCCGGATTGCTCATCGCCGCTATCGTCTTAAGCCTGCGACTTCTGATCGCCGCGAATCCAGTCCTTGCGGCGAGTCCCGAACGGGTGCTTTACAGCTTCTGCACCCTCGCGGGCTGTCCTGACGGGTATGATCCGGTGGGAACCGTGACTTTCGACACTGTTGGCAACTTATACGGCGTCACCTATATGGGCGGACGATACGGTGACGGCGCGGCTTTCGAGTTGAAACGTGTCCAGGGTAAGTGGAAGGAACAAGTACTACACAGTTTCAACCTGAGTGGCAGCGATGGAGCATTTCCTGAGGGTGGTCTAATCCTCGATGCCTTCGGCAATCTCTATGGCACAACATCGTGCTACGTTTATCAGTGCGGAGAGTACGGCTACGGCAATATTTTTGAGCTCAAGCACAAACATGGCAAGTGGACGGAGAAAATACTGCACAGTTTTAACGGTACTGATGGAGCCAATCCTTACGGGCGACTGAGTTTCGATGCAGCTGGGAACCTCTACGGCACCACTCTCAACGGCGGAGCCTACGGTCAAGGCACGGCGTTCGAGTTAATGCCCAACAACGGCAGGTGGACGGAAAAGGTGTTGCACAGCTTCGATCCAAACGACTATGACGGATGCGAGCCCTACGCCGGCATGATCTTCGACAGCACAGGGAACCTTTACGGGAGTACATCCATCGGCGGCACGGGGGCAGAGTGCGCCCCATTCGGGTGCGGCACGGTTTTCGAGTTGATACCCGGCAACGGTCAGTGGACGGAGGAGGTGCTGTACAGCTTTGGACAAAATGCGGACGACGGAGCCTCGCCTAATGATCTGGTATTTGACGCATCCGGAAACCTGTACGGCACAACCTCTGGGGGTGGGGGCAAGTACGGCTATGGCACGGTATTCGAGTTGGTACTCAACAATGGGAATTGGACTGAGGCGGTGCTGCATAGATTCAACCGGAAAGATGGCGCCTATCCCCAGAGCGGCCTGGCGTTCGACGCAGCCGGGAATCTCTACGGCACAACTCACGAAGGTGGCGCCGGCTTGGCGGGCGTCGCCTTTGAATTAAGAGCCAGCAACGCCAAATGGACTGAGCGAGTGCTGCACAGATTCGGGCACGGCCGGGATGCGAGCCAGCCATCCGGAGGTCTGGTTTTCGACCCGGCGGGAAACTTGTACGGTCTCTCATATGGCGGCGGAGAGGCCGGCAACGGCACTGTTTTCCAGCTTGCACCGTAATCTCGCCGAGAGCCAAGAAAGGTTGTGATTATGCGACGAATTCCGAAATCGCACTGTTCGAGGCTTATTCCGCACGTCCTGGCAAGCTTGGTGCTTTCTCTCACATTTGTTAGAGCACTTTGGGCAGCTTCCGAAAGGGTGTTGTATCGGTTTCACGGAAAGGACGGGAAGGTACCGGGCAGCGTGGTTTTCGGGCCGGACGGGGCGCTCTATGGCACAGCGGGGGAAGGCGGGACGAACGGTTGCCTTAGCCAAGGCTGCGGCGTGGTCTTTCGGCTGGCAAAGGGGACGGACGGCAAGTGGCACGAGAGCGTTTTGCACAATTTCGACGGAAGCGACGGTTGGTTTCCCGAAGGGCCCCTCGTCGCCGACAAGGCAGGAAACTTGTATGGCACAACGTTCTACGGAGGGCCGAATGGATGCTCCGGCCTGGGTTGCGGCGTGGCCTTCGAATTAGTGCGAGTAACGAGTGTCAAATGGACCTACAAGATACTCCACCTGTTTTTTCAACAGCAGGGCGACGGCTTGCAACCGAGTACCGGAATGATCTTCGACTCTAAAGGAGACTTATACGGCACGACTTCGGGGGGTGGGAACTTTAACTTCTGCATGGGCGGTTGCGGGGTGGTGTTTAAGCTCGCTCCCGACAGCGAAGAGAATTGGACAGAGTCCGTGCTGTACACCTTCGGCAGTCAGGTCAACGACGCCGCTGTACCGGTGGCCCCACTGATCTTCGACTCGGCCGGCCGCTTGCACGGCACGACCGAATGGGGCGGTGACGACGCGTCGGGCGCTGTGTTCAAGCTGAGTCCGAAAAAGAATGGGCAGTGGGCCGACGAGGTGCTGCACTCCTTCAGTTCCTACACGCGAGACGGGTCGAACCCGGTCTACGGCCTCACCTTCGACAGCGTGGGCAACCTGTATGGGACCACGATAAACGGCGGCACGAAAGGTCAGCAAGGCTGGGGAATTGCATTCAAGCTCGTGCGCGAGGCGCACGGCGGCTGGAAGGAAACCATCCTGCGCACCTTCGACGAGCACAAGGCCGAAGGCGGGAACCCGACGTCAGCGCTGGTTCTTGACGCTGCGGGCAATTTGTACGGAGCAGCCGAGAGTGGCGGCAGGTTTGCGTGCTATGGGTCCGGCGGGCTCGGCTGTGGAGTTGTTTTTAAGCTGACTCCGCGAGGCAACGGCACGTGGAGCGAGACCGTGCTGCACTCCTTCGGTAGAGGGAATGATGGATCATATCCGGGCGGCGATCTCGTATTCGATTCTTCAGGCAATATATTCGGCGCGACCGCTGCGGGGGGATATTTCGGGGGCGCATGTGGGAAGGGCGGTGGCATCGGCTGCGGCGTTGTCTTCGAGATCACTCCGTAGCAGACTCTTGAGGTGAACAACGAAGCTTGGTTGGAGAATACATCATGCACAAGACCAGATCGCTGACCTTGCTGGCAGTACGCGTCGCGACGATGTTGAGCCTTCTGGGCATAGCCACCGGAGCCCTCGCGGCCGACTCTGAGCAGGTGCTTCACAGCTTCTGTATTCTCGCCGGTTGCCCCGGTGGGGCTAATCCCGAGGGCAAACTGATTTTCGACAGTACCGGTAACCTGTACGGCGCAACTTACGCCGGAGGGCGCCACGGCGACGGCACGGTTTTCGAGCTGATATCTGTTAACGGCAAGTGGAGGCATAAGCTACTGCACAGCTTCTACGGGCACGGCGGGGACGGCGCCGTTCCTTTCGGCGGTCTGGTGGCGGATGGGACGGGAAATTTGTTTGGCGTAACGATGTATGGCGGCGATTTCAATTCTTGCACCAATGTGGGTTGCGGCGTCGTTTTTGAACTGTTACGCGGGACCGGTGGCACCTGGACCGAAAAAGTGCTGCACACGTTCGATGACCAGGACGGAGCCTTTCCTAATGGGCCTCTGGTCTTCGATGGTTCTGGAAACTTATACGGGACCACCGTCATTGGTGGCACGTATGGAAAAGGCGTGGCTTTTGAATTGGTACCGAGCAATGGCACATGGACGCTGAAGGTGCTGCATAACTTTAACCCGAATAGCAACGACGGATCTGAGCCCGTGTCCGCCCTTATTTTCGACAAAGCCGGGAACCTGTACGGTGCGACACAGTTCGGGGGTGTTTACGATTACGGCACCGTTTTCGAGTTGACACCCAACAATGGCACGTGGACGGAAAACCTGTTGTACGATTTCGGCAAGGACGCCCCCGATGCAGCCTCGCCTTATACCAATTTAGTGTTCGACGGGGCTGGGAACCTGTATGGCGCGGCTGGAGGCATTTGGGAGTACTTTGGTGTCATTTTCGAACTGCTACCAGCCAATGGACAGTGGGTTAAGAAGGTACTGTACAGAACCGAGAAAGCGGGCCCCGGAGATGTGACTTTGGATTCGTCCGGAAATCTTTACAGCGCAAGCGGCTGCGAGTGCGAATTTCAAAGTATGGTATTTGAGTTGACGCCTGGAGATGGTAAATGGACCAAGCGCGTACTGCACAGATTTACCCGCCCTAGGGACGGCTACGATCCATCGGGACCAGTAGTCTTTGACTCCAGCGGAAATCTGTACGGCCTGACGTACTACGGAGGCGCCACCGGCAACGGCACCGTTTTCCAGATCAAGCCCTGAACGAGTGCTACTCCGAATCCGCTTTGCCGGCGCAACATTAAAGCTCAGCAGACGTTTTGCTTGTGTGCGGTTTGCGGGCCGCGGGCCTTTTCATCCCCGGCAGCCCTTCAGTAGGGCGATCCCGTTAGGGTGACGCGTCCCTTTTCCTGCTGAGGTTTGCTCCGCCTGCCCGCCTGCGGCGACTCTCACCGTGCATTATCGCCCCCTCGCGTTGACATTTATGCACGGGCCTTGGTGGAACGACGATTACCGCGACTGTTCCCGGTATCGGCACCCACACCGCAACTCCTGGCACGCTTACCGCTGCGGTCGACCCGGCCTTCTACATCGTTGGCGGCGAGGCCATCCAGATGCTCGACTTCGCCGAACTCGGCAACAACGGACCACGTTATGCTCTTAGCCATACCCAACAGGACGAACAGTGTGTTGGCGCGAGCAGCGCGTCCGGATTTGACACCGGACCGTGGACCACAGGTTCCGGCACCAGCCTTGTCGAAAAGTTCTTCATATGGAGTCCTGGATCGGTTACCTGCGCGGATGGCTCCGGTACGAATTGCTCGGACGACACAACGAACTTTCCTGCAATGGTCGTGGCGGGAACATATATTTTCTACCAGGCTATTCGACCATGGGATGAAGGGGCCACTTGCTTCAATCTTGACGGAAGCGCCGGGGCGGGGGACTGCCTTTCCATGGGGCAAAAAATCAAGATGGGGGCGCACCTCTACGGCACAGGGTTTGGTATCGGCGGCATCGAGTGCGCGCTGTGCCAGGAACAATCCGATGTGCGTAGCCCCATGGAGCGCTCTGTCTACTCGACCTCGTTCAACACATACGACGCTTTCTCGACGACCGCCCAAAACTCAAACGGAATCGCCGACGGCGAGGACTACTGCAACAGCAGCGTTACTAACAACGGTCAGGGGGCCGGCACCAACGGAGGCGCTCTCGGGACGCAAACAGCGTGCCAACTGGGGGAACAGTTCACATGGTCTTCTAGCGTGAATAACCAGGGCGGAGAAACGAGCGGGAATGCTTTCGCTCACGTGGCAGCTTGGGGAAGAAATGTCCAGCCAGGCCCGCGTCAGTTGATTCACAACTTCACCATAAACGAGCCCTACTATGCGGGTGTCATGCTTGATGGTATGCAGGGCGGCACAACCGTCGGGGACATGCATCTCCAGCCCCACGGGGACGCGGCTCAGGCAGCCGTTCTCATAGGCTCACAGAACGGCTCGAACGGGCTGCGTGTAAACGGGCAGATTAATAGTAATGGTGGGGGATGCCAGGGAGGCGTCGTCTGGATCGCAGGGACGAGCACTGCTCACATTCCAACCGACTATAGCGATATGGGCACATTTCAGAACACCTACGGGCCGGGAGGTGGTTCCGCCAACGCAAACAATTCAACCGACGTCCTCACCGGGATGCCCCGTGGTAACAACAATAAATGCTCGGGGACGGGAGGGGACGGCGGAGGATCCTACATCGTTTTCGACGGAAACAATACCCCGTACCACGTAAACACAGTGGTCAACTCATACGTGGAGGGGGACATCTATGTTACTGGCAGCGTCATACAGTGACGAGCCGCAACCGCCGGTCGTTGTCCGTCACTTCCCGACAATCTTAACGGCGGGTGTGGTCATGTCCGTCACCAAGTACCAGCCGTTTTGGTCCTCAATTGCAAAGGGATCCGTAGCCCCGGTTGTGTTGTACGCCCATTGATCAACGGTGCCGATTGTCCCCGCCCACGACACAACTAGCCAATATTGCACTCCGGGGTCAAGTTGTAGATTTTTCTTTTTCCCACCCGTCATCCGCCGACAACAGGTGTTCACATTGGGGATTTTGAAGAAGGTTCCACCTGTAATGTTTCCTCCCGGTAGGCCGTTATTGTCACCGGCTATGCTCCAATTGGCGTCGTGCAAGTTGTCGAAGGGCGCACCGTGCCACCGATTGCCGCCCGCCTTCACCCATTGCACGGCTACTGCTACGTGATCGAGTTTCGTCACATTGTCGGGCGCGACAAACGGGACAGCAATTGCGCCTATAGACGAGTTGTAGCGGAACTGGTATCCGTTGCAGCAGTCGTAAATCTTTCCCTTTTGGCTACCAAAGTTCGAGTAGATTACGGTCTGGCTCAACCCAAAAGCCGCCGAAGCCAGCAGAAATACAGCGGTCGAAACAAGGCGCTTCATGTTCACCTCTCTGGATAGAATCCTCGCCCCCTCCCAAGTCCCTCAGAGTATATGTCCATTTTCCTTTGTCCGCAAGGGGTTCCATCTGTGCCCCCCTTCGCGTTGACATTTATGCACGGGAAGCGAGACACTAGCCAATTCGCTGGCCGGAAGCTTCTGCGCCGCACGTGAACCCGCGGCGCTGTCGCCAAAGTATGACCGGCGGATGCTGCGGCGATGAGGACATTCCGAAGCCCTTTGCCATGACCGATCTCCGGGTCTCTTACACTCTGGATTCGACGCTCGAGACGGTTGATAACGCCGAGCAGACTGCCGGCCGCATCGCTGCGGAGACGGGCTTCGACGAAGACGAGATCATACAGATTTCCATGGCGGTGCGCGAAGCCGCGGTAAACGCCGTGCTGCATGGCAACGCTTACGATCCCGGCAAAAAAGTCCGCCTGGAGTTCGAACGCACCGGTGACGACCTAGTCATCACGATTCGCGACCAGGGCAAGGGGCTGGATCCGGCCAAGATTCCGAATCCCCTCGAACCGGAGAATCTGCTCAAGACCTCCGGCCGGGGAATTTTTCTTATCCGCTCGTTCATGGACGAGGTGCAGATTCACCCGTCGCAAACGGGCACCGAAATCAAACTAGTCAAGCACGTCCGCGGATCAGCCACGGGCGGCAAGGAGGATTCCCAGTGACCATGAAGGCGAGTAGTCGTCAGGTAGATGGAGTTACCATCGTAGATTGCAGCGGGCGCATCACGCTCGGCGAGGGCAGCGTGATTCTGCGTGATACGGTGCGCGACCTGCTGTCCAAAGGCCAGAAAAAAATTCTGCTCAACCTGGGTGAAGTCACCTATATTGACAGCTCGGGCATCGGCGAACTGGTCAGCGCGTTCACCACCGTGCGCAACCAGGGCGGGGAACTCAAGCTGCTGAATCTGACCAAGAAAGTCCACGATCTGCTGCAGATCACCAAGCTCTACACCGTCTTCGATGTGAAGGACGACGAGGCCGTCGCGGTCAAGGCCTTCCGATAGCCTCGCGTTTTCGGGCGACGGGGGCCGCGCACTCCACCGGCCCTCGCTTCGCCTTTTTCTGTTTCGGGAAGCTCGAGCCTTTTCGCGTCGCTTTTCCGCGCCGCGTCGCCGTACCAGCCCTAAAATAATTCCAGCGATGTAAGTGCAGGCGTCCGGGCGCAGCTACGCGATGTAGGCGCGGGCGTCCCCGCCCGTGCTCCTGCGGAAGTTAGCTATGTTGACGCGTTTCAACTCGCTGTTCCTGGCCTTTCTGTTTCCCGCTTCTGTGCTCGCGCACGCTGATTGCATTCCCATCACCGAGGCCCGCTCGCACGTCGGAGAAGATCAGTGCATCAGGGGCAAGGTCTTGCGGGTGAAGCATGGCAGCCGCGGCGTGACGTTTTTCGACTTCTGCGAAGACTTTCGCGTCTGCCCGTTTACGGTGGTGATCTTTCCTCACGATTTGCGCAGCATCGGCGACGTGCGCCAGCTGCAGAATCGCATAATCGAAGTTCACGGCGCGATAAAGGAATATGACGGCCGCGCCGAGATCGTGCTGCAACAGTCACGGCAGCTCACGGGCGAAGGCGCCCGCATTCCGCCATTGCCCAAGAATTACGACGTGGAACAAAAAGGCCATTACAGCGCCGGAACATTCAGCTTGCCCAAGCCGGCGTCCCCGGCGTCAAAGAAGCGACAGACGGCCAAGCTGCCGATTGAGGTGCCGGAGGACACCAATCCCGAATAGCTTCTTGCCGCAACTTTAGCGGCGCACATTGCGGCTGTCCGGCGGGCGTCCCGCCCACCCACTGGGTCGCCGGGGCGGCGCTACACCATCCCCTTCCTCAACTCCGCCAGCGGATAGAACGTTCCTCGCCACACTACTCCGCCGCGCCACAGCGTCAGCGTCATTGAGCGAAGCATGATGTACACGAACAGAATCGTGCTGATGGGGTGAAGAAGAAAATAGTAGGGCGGTATTGGCGACTTCCACGACATCCCAACGTAAATCCCGAACATGGCGAATAGCGCGATCGCATAGGGGAAGCGGGCCCAACCGTGGGCCAGCCAGATTCCCAGGAACGGCCACAGGTTCAGAAAGGCCAGAACCAATGCCGAACCCAGCGCGCGCCACCACTGGAACGACATGATGGCAAAAAAATTCTTGGTCAGATTGTCCACCATACCCATCGCACCCTTCGCCCAGCGGATAGAAATCAGGTCCTCGCCAAACACGTTGCGCTGCGCGAATCCCGCGTTCTTCACCAGCTTGCCCAGCTTCATGTCGTCCAGAACTTCGAAGTGCAGCGCCCGGTATGTTCCCACCGCGTCGTACGGCTGCCGGCGGATCAGGTTGAACGCGCCCACCCCCATGTGATCTTTGCTTTTGGGGTCGGCAACCTTCCACGGACGATGGCCAAACACGAACAACGTCTGGAAAAATGCCACCATCATTTTTTCGCCCGGGCTGTGCATGATCATTTGCGGCAACAACACAACATGATCGGCACGCTCGGCTTCCGCGTAGGCGAGAGCGCGGTTGAGAACGTCTTTACGGAACAGAACGTCGGCGTCGGTGAACAGCAGCCAATCGCCCGTCGCCTGATTTCCGGCCGTCCACATGGCGTGGGCTTTGCCAAGCCAATCTTCCGGAAGTTGCGTGATGTGAATCACCTTCAGGAGCCCGCGAGCGTTCGCCGCCACCCGATCCATGACTTCGCCCGTGCGGTCGGTGGAGCGGTCGTTCACCGCAATCACTTCGTAGTCCTCGTAGTCGAGCCGCAGCAGGCGAGTCAGCGACTCTTCGATGTGCTCTTCTTCGTTGCGAGCGGGAACAATGATGCTGACGCGCGGGCGCTGCGCCGGCGTGCGATCCCACTCCGAACGGGAAATATCCGCCACCTTCGGCATACCGAGCGCGGCATCCACGATCCGCGAGACCCACGCCAGCGCCAGCAAACAACCTGCAATCCAGTGGACGTAATTCATCCCGCCGGCGCTCCCGCCATGGGGTGTCGCTCCGTGCGCACGGGTGGCGCGAATCTCACGCCATAGAAAAGAATTGCCGAGGAAACGGCCATCGCGATTACCGGCAGAATGAACGCGGCCTCAAGTGAGCGCCGGTCGGCGACATAGCCCATCAGCGTGGGCGAAGGCACATCGCCAAGTAGATGAAAGATGAAAATGTTCACAGCAATCGCCGTCGCCCGGATGTGCGCTCCCACGGAATTCACCAGCGCAGTATTCAGCGGCGAGGTGTTCAGCAGAAGCAGGAACGCCGCCACCGCGATCGCGGGCAACATGACCGGTCCGCGCATGAAGAGAGCAACCATCATCACCGGAACCCCCAGTCCCATGCTGATGGCCGAGACGAAGTAATAGGAGCCTTTCATGCGCGGCAGCAACAGGTCGCCCAGCCAGCCGCCGGCAAGCGACGCCAGGATTCCGGTAACCACCACAATCGCGCCGAAGAGTTCGTTAGCCTGCTTCAGGCTGTAGCCGCGTGCTTGCGAGAGAAACGTCGGCATCCAGACTTGGATTCCTCCGAGGGAAAACGTCCCGGCCGCCATGCCCAGCGTGACCGTCCAGAATGCAGGATTGTGCGCTAGGCCAAGAATCGTTCCCCGCTCCGGAGTCTCTTTCAGCGAGTCGAATTGCCCGCGTGGCGGTTCCGGAAGAAACCACACTGCCAACGCCAACAGGAAGCCGGGAAATGCGGCGATGTAAAACGGAAACCGCCAGCCGAAATCGGGCGCAAGCTTTCCTCCCAGCAGATACCCCGCCGCCGTGCCCACCGGGATCGCGAGATAAAAAATCCCGAAGATGCGTCCGCGCTGGTCTTCGGGAAAAAGGTCGGCCACGAAAGTCGGCGCGATGGTCACGAACGTGGCTTCACCGATTCCCACCAGCGTGTGGCGAACCAGAAGCTGCCAATAGGTGTGCGTGACCGCAGTCAGCAATGTCAGTGCGCTCCAGAAAACTGCGCCCAGCACAATGATCAGCTTGCGCGAATAGCGGTCGGCCAGCGGCCCGGTAAACGGCGCAGCTATCATGTAGAAGCCGAGGAAAGCACTGGTGAGATAGCCGACCTGCGTGTTGGTGAGATGGAACTCTCCCTGCACCAGCGGCTGCACCGCAAACAGCACCGAGCGGTCAATGTAGTTGAGCAGGTTCAGCGCCGTGAGTAGGACCAGCGCGGTGCGGGGATAGAGTTTTGTGGAAGACACTTGGGGAGGAATATAGCATGCTAACATCTCTGCTGCGGCGCGCCCGGTTTTTTTGAGCCGCTAGCAACTTTGTACGGCTCTTTATGCTTCGACTTGTCGCTATCGGGCTACTCCTCGCGGCCTGCGCTGTCGGTCTGTGGCTCTTCAGTCGCGGGCGCGCCAAGCTGTGGAGAATCTCGGCTAGGGTCGCTAGCGTTACTCTCGCATCCATCTCGGCGTTAGTGGTCGCGCTGGTCCTGTTTGGAAGCGCCCTTTGCGGACGTTACGATTTTCCGGCCGTGTTATCACCGGATCGATTGGTGGCGGCTCGTGTAAGTGAGTATGACTGCGGCGCGATGGACTCGTTCCACAGTTCTGTTCACTTATGGCGTAACAATAAGAATTTCTTGTCAAGCTTACTCAAGGCCCGATGGCATTCCACTGCGGTGTTCACTGTCGGGCATGACCCACGACTGCTAGAACTTCAGTGGAAGGCAGCTAGAGAACTCGTCATTCGGTATCCGAATGACTCACGAAGCCCGGAAGAGTTTCATTGCCAATCGCGGTGGAATGACGTAAGAATCGAGTGCATCGCATATACGCCTCAGTACCCAAAAATGCCAGCTAACTTGCCGCCGCCCGTAACGGACTGGTCTTGGTGAGTACGCAAATCCCGGCGAAGAACATCGCATAATGCTCGCAAAGTAACTTCGCAGCCCGCGATCAATCTATGCCATGCGCGCCAGAGTTGCATAGGTCCTTCGTGGGAAGCGTTCGCTGTGCGAACGCTTCCTTTCTCAGGATGACAGGGTTAAGAAAGTATTGCTACACTCGCTCCCCATGAAAAGAATCGAGCTGCTGATCGCTCTGTTGGTCGTAAGCTCTGGCCTGATCGCGCAAGACGCCGCCACCGCCCCGCCCTCCACGCATCACGAGTTCATCATCAAGAGCTTTCGCACCGAGAGCGGCGTTACGCTGCCCGAAGCGCGCGTTGACTACGGCACCTACGGCCAACTCGATGCCGCTCGGGACAACGTGATTCTCCTGCCCTCGCACTACATGGCGGACTCGCACGGCTACGAATGGCTCATCGGTTCTGGCCACGCGCTCGATCCCGCGAAAGTTTTTCTCGTCACTACGGAACTATTCGGCAACGGGCACTCATCTTCTCCCAGCAACACGCCCGAACCTCTGCATGGCCCGCGCTTTCCGGTCACCACCATCCGCGACAACGTCGAAGCGGTACACCGCCTTCTGACTGAAGAACTGCACATCGGGCACGTGCGCGCCATCATCGGATTTTCCATGGGCGCGCAGCAGGCATTTCAATGGGCGGTAAGCTATCCTGATTTCGCCGACCGCATCGTCGCCACCTGCGGCACGGCGAAGACCTATCCGCACGGCTACGTCCGGCTGGAAAGCGAGATCGCCGCGCTGACCGCCGACGCCGCTTTTCAGAATGGCGATTACAAGACGCCGCCGACCAAGGGCCTGGAAGCCTTTGCCATGGTCTGGACTGCGTGGCTATTCTCGCAGGAATGGTGGCGGCGCGAACTGTGGCGCGAGACCGAGAAGCCCGGCACCACGTTCGATCAACTGCTGCACAACTTCCGCACCGACTTCATTCCCGGCGCCGATGCCAACGATCTGATCCTGCAAATGCGCACCTGGGAGAAACACGATGTCGGAACCACGCCCGGTTTCAACGGCGATGTGGCGCGTGCACTGCGCTCGATCAAGGTTCCGTTCCTGTATATGCCCTCGGAAACCGATCTGTACTTTCCCATCGGCGACGCGCGCTATGAAGCGGCGTTCATGCAGAAAGTTTCTCTGGTGCCCGTTCCGTCGCTTTGGGGACACCCTGCCGGCGCCGGCGCCGATCCCGCCGACGAAAAATTCCTGAACGAGAAGATCGGGGAGTTTCTGGGGGAGAAGTAGGCGCGCTCTTTTCTTTAACGTTTCCCTTTCGGCCTTGGCCACTTCGCCACAATCGTCGTTGAAATCCCGCCGCGCGGACGGAAGTCGCCTTTCACCTCTGCCCACACCGGTTTCGCCCAGCGCACCACGTCTTCCAGCACACGGTTCACGATATTCTCCTGAAAAATGCCGAGATTGCGATATGCCTGCAGATATTCTTTGAGCGATTTCAACTCGAGGCAGCGCTTGTCGGGCATGTAGCGGATGGTAAGCATGCCAAAATCGGGCAGCCCTGTTTTCGGGCAAACGGAGGTAAACTCGGGATCGTCCACCACGATCTCGTATCCGGGAAACTGGTTCGGCCAGGTTTCGATTTCGGGAAACTCGGCGTCCAGCCCGGCCTCTGCGTGTTCGGGCGTGTAGCGTGGCGATTTGGCCATTCTGATATTGTAGCGCCGGCATCCTGCCGGCTGTCGCCAAGGCGCGTCTCGCCCTCGTCCTTCTCCGCCGGTTCCTGGTGACGGAGGTTTCGCCGTTCAAGCCTCCACACCCCAAGGATTTACGCGTCTTCGGCCTCGACCACGCATCTAACAGATCAGGTTCCCCAAGCGATTTTCGAGCATCGGCAAGTGTTACATTAGTATTTCTGTGCCAATAGTTTACGCGTGCCACTCAACGGCAAACACGGCGCCTTTTTCGCTCGCCATCCCTGGTTGACCGGGATCGGCATTGTGCTGGCTGCGGGAATTTTTCTGGCCTCGCTTATGTCGCGCGGCGATGCCGTGCCCATTCGCTTCGCCACGGCGCAGCGCATGACGATCCGCAGCATGGTCTCGACGAACGGCAAAGTCGAGCCGGCCGACAATTTCGAAGCGCACGCCCCGGTCGGCACCAGCATCAGGAAATTGCTGGTGAAGGAAGGGGATCACGTCACCCAGGGGCAGTTGCTCTTGCAGATGGATGATGCCGACGCGCGCAGCGCGGCGGCGCGCGCACAGGCCCAGATCAGCGCGTCCGAGGCCGATCGCAGTGCCTTGGCAAGCGGCGGGAATCAGGAAGAGGTTTTGACCCTGCAATCGCAATTGGTGAAAACCCGCGCAGAGCGCGACACCGCGCAGCGCAATCTTGATGCCCTTGAGCGCTTGCAGAAACAAGGCGCGGCGTCACCCGGAGAGGTCAAGGCTGCCGATGACCGCCTGCAGCGGGCCACGGCCGATCTGAATCTGGTGCAGCAGAAGCAGAAAGGCCGCTATTCGAAACCGGAGATTGCGCGGGTGGAAGCGCAAAAATCCGAAGCCCAGGCAGCGTATGCCGCCGCCGAAGATTTGCTTCGCCAGTTGAACGTCCGCGCTCCGTTCCACGGGGTCGTTTACTCGCTCCCGGTCAAACCAGGAGCCTACGTGAATTCCGGCGACCTGGTTTTGCAGGAAGCCAATCTTTCCCAGGTTCGAGTGCGCGCTTTTGTTGACGAACCCGATGTCGGCCGTCTGGTAGCCGGGCAGAAAATCGAAATTACCTGGGACGCGATGCCGGGCCGGGTCTGGCAGAGCCAGGTGAATGGAATCCCGGCGGTCATCAAACTGCACGGCACCCGCAATGTGGGCGAGATCACTTGTCTGGTCGGTAACGCCGACTTCAAGCTGCTGCCAAACGTCAACGTGGGCGTCACTATCATCACCGCCGAGCACGCCAACGTGCTGTCGGTTCCGCGCGAGGCGGTGCATCAGGAAGACAGCAAGAGTTACGTGTACGAAATCGTGGAGAACGAACTGCATCGCCGCGACGTGCAGACTTCGATCTCCAATCTGACGCAGGTGGAGGTCATCGCCGGCCTGTCGGAAAATGCTCAGGTGGCGCTGGCGCCGATGAACGCCAAACCCTTACATGACGGATTAGCCGTAAAGAAGGTGCATTAAGGAATGTATTCATTGAAAAGAGTTTTTTCGCTGTTGGCGCTGATTCTTCTTCTTGGCTATTTCGCGGTTGCCGGTCCGGTGCCGAGCACGCTTCTGGCTCAGGGGCGCGTGGACGATGCCATCGTCTCCCTCCAGGGCCAGCTCAACTCCGCCCCCAACGATGGCGAGTCGCATCTTCTCCTGTGCCGGGCTTACTTCGACATGGGCAAGTGGGATGTAGGCATAGACGCGTGCCAGAAGGCTGTGTCCTTAGACGCCGGCAACAGCCGATATCACATGTGGCTCGGCCGGATTTACGGCGAAAAGGCGGAGAACTCGAACTTTCTGACGGCCGGCCGGCTGGCGAAGAAAGTCCGCGAGGAATTTGAAACTGCCGTTCGCCTGGATCCGAAAAGCGCCGAGGCCCGTACCGATCTCGCGGAATTTTATATCGAGGCGCCCGGCATCATGGGCGGCGGCAAGGACAAAGCGGCGCAACAGGCCCAGCAACTCGCAAGGTTCGATCCGGTGAAAGCGGCGTGGGTGTATGCGCGCATCGCCGAAAAGCAAGGTGACTTCGCGGCTGCCGAAAAGACTTATCGTTCGGCGGCCAGTGGCAACTCCGGCCAGGCGGAAGCATGGGTGAATCTTGCGCGCTTCTATCGCAATCGCGGACGCTTCGATGAGATGGCGGAAGCGATTCAGCAGCTCAATGCCGGTGCCACTGGCAAGCCTGAAGAACTGGTAAATGCCGCCCAGGTCGTAATCCGCTCCGGCCAGCATACCGCGCTGGCGGCACAGTTATTGCGGCGCTATCTTTCCTCCAGCCCGACAGTAGAAGAAGCTCCTGTCTTCAAAGTCCACTATCTGCTGGGGACTCTGCTGGAGCAGCAAGGCGACAGGCAGGGCGCGGCCCAGGAATACCGTGCCGCGTTGGCGCTCGCCAGGAATTTCTCGCCGGCGCAGAATGCGCTGGATCGCGTAAGCCGCCAGCCTGCGGGCCTTTGAAGTTACCCTGAGGTGGTTTTCGGCGTTCGCTTTCGTCACACTTTGCTTACAATCAATCCGTGGCAATTCGGGTGATTCTTTTTGCAAAAGGTGACGAAAATGAAGGCTTACTCCCTTGCCGTCCTGGTCGTTCCCGTCCTTTGGCTCTCGGCCCTGCTTGCGGCCGAGCCGCTGCCGTTGCAGCGCGCCGTAGAACTGGCGCTGGCTCACAGTCCCGGCAACGCTGCAGCCACCGCCGATGAGCAGCGCGCCTTCGCCTCCTACCTTGAAGTGCGCAACCAGTACTTGCCGCAAGTGGTTGTCGGTTCAGGATTGGGCGCGACCTGGGGTTACCCGCTGAGCCTGGAAGGTTCAGCGCCCTCCATCATCAACACTACCGCGCAGTCCGCGCTCATCAACCCCGCCTTGCGCGACTTTCTCCGCGCCGCCCGCACAGAATGGCAAGCGAGCACGTTCGACGCCAAGGACAAGCGCGACCAGGTCATCGAAGAAACCGTTCTCAGCTACGCCGAACTGAGCAAGTGGGAAACACTCTCCGGCCACTTGAGCGAAGAGTACAACGATGCGCTCAAGATGGAGCAGTCCGTCAACCAGCGCGTTCAGGAGGGCATAGACAGCCCTTTGGTCCGTAATCAGGCGCGCCTCGCCACCGCCCGCGTTTATCTTCGCGTTTCGCAGGCGCAGGGCGCGATTGACGTTTTGCGCACCCGGCTTTCCCATCTGACCGGGCTTCCCGCGTCCTCCATTCAAACCATGCCGGAGTCCGTCCCCAGGTTGCCCGAAGTCAAGCAGAGCGATAGCCTCGCCAGCCTGGCATTGGATACGAGTCCGTCCATCCAGACGGCCAATACACGTGCCAGCGCGCTCGCCTTCCGCGCCCGCGCCGAGCACCGCGCAACGCTGCCCACAATTGATTTTGCCGCACAGTATGCTTTGCTCGCGACATTCAACAACTATCAGGAATTTTTCCGTGCTGGCAGTTTCCAGCAGCACAACGCGACGGTCGGCGTCTCGATTCGCTTTCCGTTCTTCAACCCGTCGCAGCGCGCCCGCGCGAAGGCTGCTGATGCTGAAGCTTTGCGGGCAACAAAAGACGCGGAGATCGCGAAGAACCAGGTTTCTGAGCAAACCTTGAAGCTGCAGCGCTCGGTGGAGCAACTGGCCGCGGCAAGGGAAGTCGCCGACCTGGAGTCGCAGATCGCAAGATCCGACTTCGATGCCGTACAGATTCGCGTGGAGGCGGGCACCGCCACTCTGCACGACCAGGCCGACGCCCGCAACCTGGCAAATCAGCGCTTCGACGCTCTGCAGGATGCGGACTTCGAACTGGAGCGGGCACGCATCATGCTATTGCGCGCCACCGGCGAACTCGCCGCCTGGGCAGGCGTTCCGGCGAAGTAGCGGCGCTTAACTCGTCACCACGAAGATGTAGCTCGCCTTGCTTTATTGTTGTTCAACTCATCCCGACGCCCCGCGTTTTCTCTGGCGGGGCGAGGGATATCGCGCGGATCAGACCAGCGCCCGACAGAACGCGGTCGAAGGGGCTGTCGAGCGGATTGAAGGGCTGTAGAAAGGATTAGTCTCAATGCTGCGGAGAATCGCTGCCGAGCTGCGCTCGCGGCCGAGGGCGGCCATCCCTATGTGATTCTGCCCCCGGAACTCCCTCGATTACTCCAGCGACTGCCCGAAAATGGTAGTATGAAGTATCCCAATCTATGCCATTAAAAACGCTGTTTCTCAATCCGCCTTCGTTTGAAAACTTCGATGGAGGCGCCGGTTCGCGATGGCCGGCAACGCGCGAAATCGAGTCGTACTGGTATCCGGTGTGGCTGGCTTACCCGACCGGGATGCTCGAGGGCGCACGCCTTCTGGACGCCCCTCCGCACCACATTTCGGCCGAAGAGACCATTAACATCGCTTGCGAGTACGAATTCCTGGTCCTGTTCACCAGCACGCCCGGATTTCCCGGCGACATCCAGCTGGCGCAGAAGATCAAAGAAGCGAATCCGAAGATCAAAATCGCGTTCGTTGGCCCACACGTGACCGTATTGCCCGAAAAATCTCTGCAGGATTGCCCGGCCATTGATTTCGTGGTGCGCAAGGAGTTCGACTACGCGACCGTTGAGTTTGCGCAAGGCAAGCCGCTCGAGGAAATTCTCGGCATCTCATATCGCAAGAACGGATCCGTGGTGCATACCCCGGACCGCCCTCAGATCGAGGATCTGGATTCGCTGCCGCATGTCACTGACGTTTACAAGCGCGACTTGGATCCGCGGCGTTACAACGTGCCGTTTCTGCTGTATCCCTTCGTCTCGCTCTACACCACGCGCGGCTGCCCGGCACAGTGCACATTTTGCCTGTGGCCCCAGACATTGAGCGGACATCCATGGCGCAAGCGTTCGAGCGACGATGTGGCGCGGGAAATGGCCAAGGCCAAGGAATATTGGCCTTACGTCCGAGAGTTTTTCTTCGACGACGACACATTCAACATCCAGAAGGCGCGCACCATTGAACTGTGCGCCAAACTGAAGCCGCTGAAGCTGACCTGGTCGTGCACCTCGCGTGTTACGACCGACTACGAGACGCTGAAGGCCATGAAGGAAGCCGGCTGCCGGTTGCTGATCGTCGGATACGAATCCGGGGATCAGCAGATTCTAAAGAACATCAAGAAAGGCGCGACCGTCGAGCGCGCCCGCCAGTTCACGAAGGATTGCCACAAGCTTGGCCTGGTGGTGCACGGCGACTTTATCCTGGGGCTGCCGGGCGAGACTCGCGACACCATTCGCAACACCATCAACTTCGCCAAGGAATTGGATGTCGAGACGATTCAGGTTTCTGTGGCGCACGCTTATCCGGGAACCGAATTGTACGATTATGCGACGAAGAACGGCTTCATGGTGGCGGGCAACAACATGGTGGACGAAGGTGGCCATCAACTGGCGCACATCCAGTATCCCGGGCTGCCGGCCGATGACATTCTGGAGATGGTGCATCGCTTCTACGATGAATATTATTTCCGGCCGAAGGCCGTCTTCCGCATCTTGAGAAAAACGGCGTTCAACAACGTTGAGCGCAAGCGCCTATACAAAGAGGCCAAGACTTTCCTCAAGGTGCGCGCCATGCGGCACAAGTGGGTCAAAGACAAGCGCGAAAAGGACAGTTCCGCCACCGCGCCCGAACCGGTGAAGGCCTAGCTAGTCGTGACGTTCCGCAAGTATCTCGTACTGGCCGGTGTGGCGGTGTTTGCCGTGACCGGCGATTCTCTGGTTTCGCGGGGAATGAAACAGGTCGGCGGCATCTCCCTGCATCGGTTATCGAGCATCATCCTGGTCGTCTTCCGTCCTGAAATTGCCCTGGGAGTTCTGTTTCTGCTCGCGTTCTTCGCCTGCTATATGGCGGCGCTATCCTGGGCGGATCTGACTTACGTCCTTCCCGCAACCTCCATCAGTTTCATTTTGCTGACCCTGGTGGCGAAGTTTGTGCTTCACGAAAATGTCAGTCTGGCGCGCTGGCTGGGTGTGTTGCTGATTTCTATCGGCGTAGGATTTGTCACCCAGGGCCCGGCGCTGACGCATCGGCCGCGGAGCGATCACCCGCTCGATTCCGCTCCCGAACCGGTGGGCGCAAGGATCGGGCGATGAAGCAGTTCTATGCCTGGGGTGCGGTCGCATTGATAGTCTCCGCCTCCACCGCAGGCGACACTCTGCTCTCTCACGCGATGAAGCAGGTCGGCGACGTGGCCGAACTGCGCCGCCGCTCCGGCCTGGCCACCGTGCTGGGATGCGTTCTCAGAAACACCAGTTTCCTGCTTGGCGTCTCGGCGATGGCGACCGCCTTCTACGCCATGCTGTTCGGGCTTTCCTGGGCCGATGTCAGCTTCGTCATTCCGGCTTCGACTTCGCTTACCTTCATCACCAACGCGTTCGCGGCGAAAATCTTTCTCCACGAGCGAGTGGACCGGCGCCGTTGGCTGGCCGCGCTGCTGGTTGCGGGCGGCGTGGTGCTGCTGGCCATATAACTTAACATTTCTCAACTTCCGCCTGTTCAGATTCTCTCGCTCCGTTTATTCTGTTTCATCGCTGCGCTGTTGCATTCATATGTCTGCGAATTGTGCCCATGAAATTCCTGAGACGCTGGAAAACCCGGATTCTGCTGTTCTTTGCCGTCGTCGGCCCGGGCTTTATTACCGCCAACGTGGACAACGATGCCAACGGCATCTACACCTACTCGGCGGCCGGCGCGCAATTCGGGCATTTGTTGTTGTGGACGCTGATTCCCATCACCGTTGCCCTGATCGTGGTGCAGGAGATTTGCGCCCGCATGGGCGCGGTCACCGGCAAAGGGCTGAGCGATCTGATCCGCGAGGAATTCGGCCTGCGTATCACCTTCCTCATGATGATCGGCATTCTGATCATCAACTTCGGCAACGTTGTCGGTGAGTTTGCCGGCATTGCCGGCAGCCTTGAGTTGTTTGGCCTCTCCAAATACATCACGGTGCCAGTGTGCGCGGTAATTGTCTGGCTGATTGTGGTCAAGGGCCAGTACAAAAGTGTCGAGAAGGTTTTTCTGGCGGCTTCGTTTTTTTATGTGACGTACATTTTTGCCGGATTCTTTGCCAAGCCGGCCTGGATCGATGCCCTCATTTCCACCGTTACACCCCCTCCAAGATCCGCCTTCATGATGCCCGGGTATCTCTACATGGCGATCGGCGTAGTCGGAACGACAATCGCGCCCTGGATGCAGTTTTACCTGCAGTCTTCGATTGTTGAGAAGGGCGTCACCAAGCGGCAATACAAAGCCTCGCAGCTCGATGTGATTTCGGGCTGCATTTTCACCGACATCGTAGCCTGGTTCATCATCGTGGCCTGCGCCGCTACGCTCTACGTGCACGGCTTTCATAACATCTCTGACGCAAAGGACGCGGCTCAGGCGTTGCGTCCGCTGGCTGGAGATTACGCCTACATTCTCTTTGCGATGGGGCTTTTCAACGCGTCGCTGTTTGCGGCATCCATCCTGCCGCTTTCCACCGCGTACACGGTGTGCGAAGGGTTGGGATTCGAGTCCGGCGTGGGCAAGAAATTCAGCGAAGCGCCGGCATTTTACTGGCTCTATACCATTCTGATTGTCGCCGGCGCGGGTGTGATTCTTGTTCCCGATTTGCCGCTGGTGAAGATTGCAATTTTCTCCCAGGTGATCAACGGGGTAGCGGTGCCTCCGGTGCTGGTCTTCATGCTGCTGCTGGTGAACCGCAAAGAGTTGATGGGAGAGTACGTGAATTCGCGCGCCTATAACTTCATCGCTTGGGCCACCACGGTGATTATGACCATCCTTACCGTCGCCTGGTTCTGGACCCTGCGATCTGGCGGAGGCTAAAGGCGCTCGCACCCAGGTTAGGCAGGCTCTGGGCCACCAGCCCTTGACGGCTTAGGACGGGAGACGAAGCAAATTTGGCAGGACCGCAAATCGGCTGCGGGAAGAAAGTAGATTTTACGGCTAGGGGTCATTCCTGTGGACACTGTTCGCGTCGATATCTGCTACCGCCCGCTCCGAATTGCCTGGGCGATTAAGGGCGGCGACATGGTCGCATTGCGAGACGCCGCCCGGATATCGTTTGCGCTCTGGGGTGGTCGCTTTAACCCCATTATTGTTGTTGAACAAGAGGAACTGGCCCGAGAACTGATCGACGTTTTTCGCGTCGATCTGATCCTTCCGCTTGGCGACTCGGAGCAGGTGAAGGAGTTTTCCAAGAAATTCCCGCATCTCATAACGCCTTTTTACCACAATAATGTTTTTATCGGCGACGAAGCCAACGGAGTGCGATGCCAGGTACTTGATGTTCACAACGCGCTGGTGAGTTCGGACGACAAGCCCGAATGGAAGGCGGTCAAAGAGAAGGGGGTTCGGCTTTACTCGTGGGCGCCCGACGATCCACTGGCTGACGTTTTCCTGATGCACTTTGGCGAGTACCCGAGCAAAGATGAAATTCACATCGACTATCGAGGCCTCCTGAAACAGGTCAGTGAAGCTGAGGAAATTGCCATAGACCCGGCCGCGCCGCTAGGGACCGATCTCTTCGAGCACCCAAGCATTTCATTCGTATCACGCCTCGGTATCGAACCACATTACGGCGTCCGTGGAGGCTGGGATACGCCGGGATTCTTCTCTGGAGACGCCAGCAATTTCGACGATCTCGTCTGCTGCTGGAATCTTCGCGCCGCCGATATTCCTTTGTTGTTCGTCGATGTTAAGCACTTGGAACGCTACGGCGAGAGCGTCGGTTCCTGGGGCAAGGCGATGCGCAAGATGGTTTCGCACCGGCGTCACGAATTCGAGCGACGGCTCGCGGTGTGGCTACGCGAAGAGGCCCTCGACCGAAACGATATGGCCAAGGGCTTAGCGGACGCTACAAAGCCATTCAAAACGGAAGAGGTGTCGTCGGTTTGCACCGTTGGCGATGGATCGTGGAATGGATTGAACATTCGTCCTCCGACGATGTACCTCGACGAGTCTTCCACTCTCGGCGTTATGGGCACCGAAGCAGGAAAGCCGAAAGTGTCGTTTTCGCTTGATAACAAGCCCTTCAGTGACGATGTGTGGTTCCACACACAACATCTGGTCGCATCCTTGTCATTTATCGGTGGTCTATACGGCGACGAGCGGCACATTTTGATACCGCCATTCGTGCCCGAACTGAACGAGTTTCTCGCACGCACGATGCATTTTGAGTACAGCAAGCTGCGCAGCGAGTCCGACCGGATCGGGTTGGTAATCGATGCGTGCGATAAAACTACCTCCATTTACGCGTTGCCTGTTGCGGACCTCATGGAGCGAGTTTTTGGCTTGGCGGGATTTTCCGCCAGTATAAGCGCCGGGGGCTTGATCGCGCGCCAACTCATCTTGCAGCTAGGTGGTGTGGATGGAGCGCGCGCATTCAAAATTCCTGGAGTACGGCGGCTTTTAAAGACGCATGGACCAACGGCAGCCTTTACGAAGAAGGGAGCGCTGGAACTGATTGGGGGCAGGGACTCCGAAAACCCAAATGCGTCATTCAAGGACTACGAAAATCTGTATATCGAGCCGCGACCGCGCAACACGAAACTGGACCCCGCGGCGGTATTTACCTACCTCGTCGAAAAAGGCTTGTTTCGAATGGGAGCGGAACTGAATTGTCCGCATTGCCGCATGAGCAGTTGGACGGCCTTAGATGTGCTCAAGCAGCGGCTTGTCTGCGAGATGTGCGGCCGTGAATTTGATGCGACGCGCCAACTCGTCAACGGTGTATGGCACTATCGTCGGTCCGGGGTGCTCGGGGCGGAGAGAAATGCGCAGGGTGCGGTTCCTGTGGTTATGACGCTGCAGCAATTTAAGGTGAATTTCAACAGCTTCCGTCACGGGATGTACTCGCCGTCATTGGACCTGGTCCCGAAAGAGGGGACTGATCTACCGAAATGTGAGGTGGATTTTGTTTGGATAATCCCTGAACCATACCCGGAAAAGACAGTGATCGTGATCGGAGAATGCAAGGATGAGGGTAGAAACAGCGCGGGTGCGGGGCAGGGCACCATCGATTCCACCGATATCGAGCATTTGAGGCGAGTTGCGGATGCATTACCAAAGGAGCGATTTTCCACTTACATCGTGCTGGCAAAACTGTGTCCCTTTACGAGCGAAGAGATCGCTCTGGCAAAAACACTTAATGACCGATATCACCGCCGCGCGATCTTGTTAACAGCAAGAGAGCTTGAGCCATACCATTTTTACGAGCGCACGCAGATCGAATTCAAAGACATAAAGGGTTACGCAAGCGACCCCGCGGAGTTGGCCAACAATACGGCGCTGATGTATTTCAAGGACTAACGAGATTGCTCAGAGTGCGGAGTCGGTTCAGCTATTGTCCGAATAAGGTTCACCCAGCCCCACTGTCTCCAAAATGAGTCTCGCTGCCTGCGGCGGCGCAGGCAGCGGGCTTCTACACAGCTGAGCGAGGGGCAAGGGACTCAAACGCCGCCCCTTCCCCCTCGCGCTCCCCCATCCCGGCTCAAACCGGAGAAGGAACAGCAGAATGTTGTCGTATTCTTACGTGAACGAAAATTGGGGGGCAGGTCATCTGTGCAACAAGATGCACACCTGGGGCCAGTCCAATCTTTCACTTCGCTCCAACACAGAGATCGCCACACGTTTGTCCCGGCGCCTTTTGCAGGGACCGGGTGCGAGATGGAGGCCTCAGCCTTATTGAATTCCACCCTTTCGCACAAAACGCGACATGGGACGGCCAACCCGAGGCTCAAATCAGCATAGGTTGTGCCGGGCCCCAGCAAACTTTTATCCTGCCGGAAGCCTCAAACTGTGGCATGATTAGGGAAGGTTTTGCTCGGTGGGGTCTATGGTTCGTATCGCGACGCTCGCCTTTTCTATCCTGCTACTCTCCAACATATTGGCAGCGGAAGAGAATACCCCGCCCAATCCCCAGCCAAGTTCCTCGCAAACGACCACATCCGCAACCACGCCAGAGCTGAAGCCGGTCAAGATGTATCACGATGGCAGCATTCGCGATATTGACGCGATCGGCAACCGGAAAGTGGGGTGCGATCGCGGTATCGGCAACTGGTACAGCCTGGAGAAGCAGATCGAGATGGGCCGTAGTTATGCCCAACAGGTGGAATCGAGCACCAAGCTGGTCACCGACCCGGTGGTTACGGAATATGTAAATCGCCTGGGTCAGAATTTGGTCCGCAATTCCGATGCGCAGGTTCCGTTCACCATCAAGGTTGTGGATACCGACGACATCAACGCATTTGCTCTGCCGGGCGGATTTTTCTACGTGGATTCCGGCCTGATTCTGGCGGCGGAGAACGAAGCCGAGCTTGCCGGCGTGATGTCCCATGAAATCGCGCACGTGGCCGCATGTCATCTGGCGCGGCAAAACACGCGTGGGCAGTTGATGAACCTGGCATCCATTCCCTTGATTTTTGTTGGCGGCGGCATTGGGTATGCGGCGCAGAGTCTGGCCAGTCTTGCCCTCCCGATGGGCTTTCTGAAATTTTCGCGCGGCTTTGAATCGGAGGCGGACTTCCTCGGCATCGAGTATATGTACCGGGCGGGCTACGATCCGCAGGCGCTGACTGCGTTTTTCGAAAAAGTAAAAGCCATGGAGAAGCAGAAGCCGGGAACGCTGGCCAAGGCGTTCGACAGCCATCCCCAGACGCCGGACCGGATCGAGAAGACGCAGGAAGAGATCAATACCTTGCTGCCGCCCGAGCCCGAGTACAAGATTGACACTTCAGAGTTCGAGGACGTGAAAACGCGGCTGGCGCAAATCGAGAACCGGCACAAGCTGGACGGTGGCAAGAGCAACCGCCCGGTGCTGCGGCGCGCCACGCATTCCGAAACCGGCGATACCGGCGCCAGCGGCGATGAAGATGACCATCCTAAGCTGAAGCGCCGCGACAGCACTTCCAACTAGAAGCCGCAATCACGCGCTCAGGATCTTTCCGCCCGCCAGATCCTCCACCAGCTCCCGGTCGGCTTCCAGAAAATCGTACGCCGGGAGTTCGCCTCGATCGGCCCAGCGCACATCGCGAAAAATCCGGTTCTCGATTTTGCCGCAGTATTGGCGCACCGCGTAAAAACGCAGTTCCACCATGGTGCGATTGGGATACTCGTGCCGGATGCGCTTCACCTCTTCGCCAACCTCGGCCTGGATGCCGAGCTCTTCTTCGAGTTCCCGGCGCAAGGCATCGCGGGGCTGTTCGCCTTCTTCAATCTTGCCTCCGGGAAACTCCCACTTCAGCGGCATGGTCTGATGGCGGGTGCGCTGGCAGACCAGTAGCTTGCCATCTTGAACGATCAGCGCTGCGACCACTTGTTTCATCGGCGGTTGAATTCTGCGAGGGCGCTTGCGACACGGAAGCAACCACGATGACACGCCCCAACTTACGGAACATTGGGTATCACTTCGTGCTATTGCCCATCATGCCTGCGCGCGCTCGAAGCGCTTTCCCACCATCTCGGCGCAGTATTCGACGAGCTGGCGGTCTTCATCCTGGAAAGCGGCGTGAAAATGGCTGTCAATATCGAGTTCGCCCACGACTTTGCCTTTCACGAAAACCGGCACCACGATTTCGGACTTGGTCTCGATCGAACAAGCGAGGTAGCGCGGATCGGTGCTGACGTCGTCCACGATGACAGTTTTGCCGCTCGATGCCGCCGCTCCGCAGATTCCCTGGTGCAGGGGAATGCGGGTGTGGGGTGTCATGGCGCCTTCAAACGCGCCAAGGGCGAGCATTGGCGGCTGATTTGCCGATGGCGGCTCGAGCATGTAGAAGCCGACCCAGTTGTACTTGAGCATCCGCGCGTGCAGCAAGCTTACGATCCGGGCCATCAGATCCTCCACGGACTCGCTTCCCGACGCCACGCTTTCGAGTTCCTTCTTCACTTCCTCGGCTTTCGAGGTGGCAGACATGGCGAGAAAATGTTAACCCAAACTGCAGTTTCCCTGCACAACCACGCCCCCGATGCATCTTAGACCGCGAGCCTGTGGAAAGTCGCGCGGGTGAATGGCGGCGGCCAACGCGTGCAGTCCCTGAATAAGCGCAGGCGCAGGAGTGTTCAGAAATTCGTCGCGGATGCAATACACGCGGCCGGCTTTGACCGCTTCCATCCGGTCCCAGCCGCGCTGAGCGATGACTTTTTCCAGAGGAACCCGGTCGCCCGCCCCGCACCAGGCAGCGATGATGAGGTCGGGGTTCTCCATCAAAACGGCGTCGGCCGAGGTGGTTGCGCCCGGTGTTCCGATAAAGTGTCCCCCGGCCGCCTCGACCAGTTCCGCTACCCAGGGTTGCGACGCGATCAGCGGCTTTCCCCATTCTTCGCAGAAAACCCGGGGGCGAGGTTTGCCTGCGGTCTGCCGGCGCACGGCCTCGATTTCCTGCTGCATCTGGTGGATAACATTCTGGCCGCGGTCGCCGGCGTTCACGATTCCAGCGATGGTTGCAATGTCGGTGTAAATATCCGCGAGTGTTTTCGGCGCGAGACCGAGGAAACGCGCGCCGGACTTCAGAATCTCTGTGACGGCTTTTTCCTGATAGGGCACCGCGGCAATGACCAGGTCGGGGCAGGCGGCGAGAATTTCTTCGGTGTTGGCGGTCCAGGAATCGGCGACGATCGTGATCCCGCGCTGCGCGATTTCCGGACAGACGTCGGTGCAATACCGGGTGCAGGCGACGATTCGGTCCAGCCTTCCGACGGAGGCAAGGATTACGGTCGCGCTGGGCTGCAGCGAGACGATGCGCCGCGGGGTGTGGTCGGAAGGCATCCGGATTCCATGGTACATCGGACGTGCGATACCAAAACGTCCGGCCACGTTACAATTTCCATGATGTATTCCGCCCAGCTTCTCGATCACTTCGAGCATCCGCGCAATGCGGGAGAAGTCGCAAGCCCGGATGCATGCGCGCAAGTCGAGAACCCCGCCTGCGGGGACGTTATTAAGTTGACGTTGAAAGTTGAGCAAGGCCGCGTGGTGGAGGCTCGTTTTCTCGCCAAAGGATGCGTTCCGGCAATAGCGTGCGCTTCGGCGCTCACGGAGTTGGTGCAGGGAAGAACGCTCAGTGAAGCCGCCGAACTGACACGCGAGGAGATCGTGGGGGCGGTGGGCGGTGTGCCCGAGGCATCGGTGCATGCCAGCCACCTGGCGATGGATGCCTTGCAGCAGGCGCTGGTACGCTTGAAAACCTAGGTTGGCCGAGGCAGCGCGGGAAGTGCGGCTTCACAGGTTGCGGAAAAACTATTCTATTGTCATTCCGAGCCGCTCGCAGCCGCGCTTGCGCGGCGAGAGCATGCGAGGAATCTGCAGTTCCTCGGCGATTCGGTCAAACTTCAAATCCCTCGCTGCGCTCGGGATGACAAACATTGGGTTTTGGCACAACTCCCCACCTGAAAAGTTGGCCGGTGAAGCGTGCGGGACGGCGGCTACAACCGGTAGGCATCAGGCCGATAGGTCGTCCAGCGGTTTTGCTTCGCGGTTTGCTCCAGATCCGGATTTGGGTTTATGGCGAAGGCATGGCGCGCCAGCGCGAGCATTTCCGTGTCCCAGCGCGAGTTGCCGAAGGCAGCATCGGGCACCTGTCCGATGACGCTACGGATTACGCGCGGCTTGCCTTCGCCGCTGGGCACGCGCACCAGGTGATCGGTGATGCGGCCGTCACGCACTTCGGAATACGCGGCCAGGATGCGATCCTCTGGAATTCCAAAATGCTTCATGCCCGCACGGATCACCCATTGGTTGGTTGAGGAAACCGCCCACACGTCGCATCCAGATTCCTGCAAGCGGCAAACCAGTTTGCGCATCTCTGGGAAAATCTGTGGGGCGATCTTTCCGTCGAAGTAGTGAGTTGCAGCGCGTTGAATATCGGTTTCCAGCAGGCCGCGATGCATGCTGACCATCTCGCCGCACATCGTGTCTTCATCCACTTTGCCAGCTTTGTAATCGGCGTAGCGAGGGCGCGCCCAGCGCACGATTTCCTCTGAAACCAGGCCTTGCGTAAGCTCCCAGTCGAAAAATCCCTCCCCCGCATCGCCCGACCAAAGGGTGCCATCGCAATCGAAAACAGCAAGCCGAGGCTGAAGGCGCAGGACGGAAGCAACGAATTCGGCAGAAGTTTCCTGGCTGGTCATCTCGTTCGAGATTACTTCGACGGGGGTGATTTTGAAATTAACGCGGCGTATTCCTCGGGAGTGTTTACGTTCAGCGTCACCAGAGGATCGTCCACGTTAACATACGCGATCCGCTGCAGATGCTGGTGCTCGATCTCGCGGGCGTTGGCGGTGGGTGGCGCCTTCAGAAATGCCTCGATCAATTCCCGGGCGAGTAAAATCGGGTGGCCGTGCTTGCCGCCGTATTCGGGGACTACAGCCCATGTGTCGTTCGCAGCCTCGGCGAAAGCCGAGCACAGAAGCTGAACGGTGCCGGCACTTAGGGGCGGGCGATCCACCAGCGTGACCATCGCGGCGTCGCGGCCGTGGCTGAGGACTTCCTGCAATCCCACCTGAAGGGAGCTGAACTGCCCACGTTCGGGCGCAGGATTCACCACGAGCGAAGCGCCAGTGGCATAGACGATGGGCGCGAGCGCGGCTTCATTCGCACCCGTGACAACAATCACCATTTCGCTAAAGGGTTGCAGCGCCTCAATTGCGGAAGAGAGAAAAGTCTGCCCGCCGATTGCGCCTGGCGGCCAGGGAAGAAGAGCCTTGTCTTTTCCCATGCGGGTGGATTCACCCGCTGCAAGAATCACGGCGCACAAACTGGACGCGCGGCTCATGAGGGGAAGATAGCAGAAATGGCGGGTTTTGTTCTTTTCGCCTGGGTTCTCGGCGCACTCTGCGATTAAAGCTGTTCTTCAACGTCTTCGGGAGCACTTTCGGCAGGCGCCTCGCCAGCGCCGGCCGGATGCGCCTTGAACCAGCTCATGTGCGGCAGGGCGCGCTCGGAGCGGCGGCGGACGGCGACTAGCTCGGCGGTAATCGCGACCGCAATTTCTTCCGGCGTGATCGCGCCAATATCCAGACCGACCGGCGCATGCACGCGCTCGAACAGCTGTGGCGCCAAGCCTTCCTGAACCAGTTCGCGGAAAATTGTGATGGTCTTGCGCTTCGACCCGATCATTCCGATATAGCGAGCTTGCGTTTGCACCGCCCAGCGCAGCACGCGCATGTCATCGCGATGGCCGCGAGTGACGATCACGATGTACGACGACTCTTTCGGAGAAAGCCGCGCCATGGCCTGATCGTAGTCTTCCGCCAGGATTTCGTGTGCGTCCGGGAAACGCTGGCGATTGGCATAGGCTTCGCGGTCGTCTATCACGGAGACGTCGAAGCCTGCCAACCGGGCAACCTTGTAAAGGTTTAACGAAACGTGCCCTGCGCCGAAAATATAAAGTAACGCTGGAGGCAGCACTGGCTCGATGAAGATATCGAGAGTTCCTCCGCAGACCAAGCCTGTATCGTATTTGGGATCCTGATTCAGATTGAAAGTCAGGCTGCGAGGCTTCTCGTTTTCCATCACCTCGCGGGCGGCTTGCCAGACTTCGGCTTCCACGCACCCCCCGCCGATCGTGCCTGCGATCGAGCCATCGTCGCGCACCAGCATTTTGGCGGTCTCAAACGACGGGATCGAGCCGCGCACATTGACGATGGTCGCAACCGCGCCCCGGCGGCCTTCCTGCCGCAGCTTGACGATCTCCTCGTAAATGTCCATCCCGTCTCGATTATTGGAGTTTGACTGGGGCAAGTCAAACCTCGGCCGTTTCAGGCATTGACTCTCTTCTGGCCGTCGCGTATCTAAGGAGGGTCTGATTTAATTGGAGCATCTGAATGAAGAAACTTCTGCTTGCGCTCCTGCTTTCCGCTACTGCGGCCAACGGCCAGAAAAATCCCATACTCTTTCAGCATGTCCGGGTGTTCGATGGCACAGCCGTAATCGCGAATACCAACGTCATCATCGAAGCGGGGAAGATCCGGGAGATTGGCCCGGACGCGAAGGATCCAAAAGCTCAGGTCATTGACGGCGCGGGTAAGACAGTGCTGCCCGGACTGATCGATTCCCACGTTCACATTCACAGCGCCGAGGCATTGCAGCAAGCGCTGGTTTTCGGCGTTACCTTCGAGTTCGACATGATGATGGCGGTGCGTCGCATGAAAGCGCTCAAGGCGACCGACGACACCAGCATGGCCAGTTTCTGGTCGGCCGGAATTCTGGCCACCGCTCCGGGCGGACACGGCACGGAATATGGCATGGAAATTCCCACCATCACCACTGCCAAGGATGCTCAGGGATGGGTGGATGATCGCCTCGCCGAAGGTTCGGATTACATCAAGATCGTTTACGACGATGCCAGCGAATATGGCGGCCGCCGCACGCGGCCTACGCTGAGTAAAGCGATCATGAAGGCGCTGATTGACGCCGCCCACAATCGCGGAAAACTGGCCGTGGTGCACATCGGTAGCGAATGGCAGGCGCACGATGCCATTGACGCCGGCGCCGATGGGTTGGCGCATCTCTTCGTGGGTTCCGGATGTGACAAGAACTTCGGACAGTTCGTGGCTTCGCATCACGCCTTCGTGATTCCGACCCTGACCGTGTTACACAGCATTTGCGGACCCACCTCGTCGCGCCGCGAGTTGATCACCGATCCCAATCTCGCACCCTTCCTGACAGCATCCGATGTTCAGAGGTTGCGGGGAACATTCCCGTCCGCGAATTTCGGGCTTTCCTGCGGCGGAGCCAATAAAGCGATTCAAGAATTGAAGGCTGCCGGTGTACCTGTCCTAGCGGGTACGGACGCGCCCAATCCCGGCACCGAGTATGGAGTCAGCCTGCATGAAGAACTGCTGTTGCTGGTCCAGGCCGGACTGACGCCCACCGAAGCGCTGGTGGCAGCGACCGCGGCGCCGGCGCAGGCTTTCCATATATCGGACCGCGGCTACATTGCGCCGGGACTGCGCGCCGACCTGGTGTTGGTCAAGGGCAACCCGGCTGAGGATATCCTGGCCACGCGCAATATCGTCGCGGTATACAAGGACGGAATTCAGGATGACCGCGACGCCTACATGGCGCAGGTAAAACGAAGCCAGTAATTGACGCCCTTCTACTGCGCACATACTCTCCTGCCGGGCTGTGTTAGGTTTTTACTGTTGTCTGGAGAGAGCCCCATGAAAGCTGTTCGCATCCACGAATTCGGCGGGCCGGAAGTTTTGCGCTATGAGGACATCGCCGAGCCGCGCCCTCGGAAGGATCAGATTCTGGTGCGCGTCAAAGCCTGCGCCCTGAACCATCTCGATATCTGGGTGCGCCAGGGCCTTCCCGGCGTGAACCTGCCGCATATCCTGGGCAGCGACATTGCGGGTGAGATTGCGGAAGTCGGCGAATACATCACCGGCTTCAAACCCGGACAGCGGGTGCTGCTTGCGCCCATGCATTTCTGCAACCACTGTGCGAAGTGTACGGCGGGATTGCAGAATCAGTGCCGCGAGTTCAGCGTGCTGGGCAATGCTGTGGACGGCGGCAATTGCGAGTTGATCGCGGTGCCGGTGGTGAACGTAATTCCGATTCCCGACACCCTGGACTTCATTCAAGCCGCCAGCGTGCCTCTTGTGTTTGTGACCGCGTGGCACATGCTGGTTGGGCGCGCGGGAATTCGTCCCGGGCAGACGGTGCTGGTTCTGGGCGCGGGATCGGGTGTCGGCATCGCCGCGATCCAGATCGCCAGGCTATTTCACGCCCGAGTGATCACCACGGCAGGCGATGAAGAGAAGTTGGAGAAGGCAAGAGCGCTCGGGGCCGATTTCACGATTGATCACTACAAACAGAAGATCTCCCAGGAAGTGCGAAGGATTACCGGCAAGGAAGGCGTGGACATAGTCGTCGAGCACGTCGGCACGGCAACTTGGGAAGAGAGCATGAAGTCGCTGAAGCCGGGGGGCACGATCGTCACCTGCGGCGCTACGACCGGCTACGATGCCAAGTTCGACTTGCGTTTTCTCTTCTCGCGGCAGCTCTCCTTCTTGGGCTCGTACATGGGAACGATGGCGGAACTCTACGACGTGCTCCGGCAGGTTTTCGATGGTCGCCTGAAGCCGGTAGTGGACCGCACGTTTCCGCTGCAGGATATTCGCGAAGCCCACCAGTATCTGGAGCACAGCCGCATGTTCGGCAAAATTGTTCTCGAGATTTGAGCTGCTTCGTGCCCCCCTTTACTCCTACTCTTTCAGTTGTCCTTCACTGTGGCCCAACACGTGATTGCGCTAGGTATCGTGGTCCAATAGCCGTATTTTTCATAGATCTGGCCCGCCTTGTTGGCGGCTTCTTTCAAGGTGAGGCCGGAGTCATCAATCTGCGGATCGGAGGCATTCCGGATTGCCGCCCACAATGGGGCTCCCGATCCCATCTGAGAGATCACCATTCCGAGCACAGCATCTCCCATCTCCACCGCCGCGCCGAGTTTCTTTAGCCCATAGGTGTTGGAGCTGTCGTCGAAGGCAAAGAAATCGGTGGTCACGACGTCGGGCACCTTGGCGTCGCTGGCGGATTTGGTAAAGATACGCGGCGGCCGGGTACTCGCGGGAAGATGCGCGGCATTGGCGGCAAACAGTTTTTCCGCAGCCGGGCAGGAGGTGTGGCTGAGCTTCGAACAAGTGTAAACGCTGTTGTGAAATGGCTTGGACTTGAATGTTCTTTGGCAGTCGAAGCGTACCGCTTGCGCGGTGACGACGTCTCCTAGTTCGATGTGCGCGCCGATGCCGCCGGCAGTTCCGGTAGTTATGATCAGTTTCGGCTTAGCCTCGTCTATGATTTGCTTCCACAACAAGGCGATTGGCATGGCCGGACCGTCCTGGCTCAAGTGCAACTCGGACTTCATGCACAGAGTCATCTTTCCCGCGATGCCGGTCAGAAAATAACTGCCCAGCCGTTTGCTCTCGAGTGCCGGGGCGCCGCGGCGAATTAGCGGCACAAACTGGGATTGAAAGTTGTGCGCATAGTTGTACCAGGCCGTCTTGCTCGGATATCCGGGGGTAAGCGTATCCGCTAAGGCTTTGGCCTCTTCCACGGTCCAGGTGACCAGAACGTAATCGCACTGGGGCAGCGGGTCAGAGGGAGACGGCGCCCTGGCCAGAGGCTTGGGCGTAGGCGCCGCACCTGCCGGCCAGGGAATCGGAGTACGTTCACTCGCTGCCATGATCATAGCGGGAGGGAGCGTATGGGGAGAATAGGTGGCCGGATCATCACGATCGAACATGATGATGTGGCGCGCCAGATCGAATACGGGTGCCTTCTTCTTACCCAGGCGGCGGCTGGAGGGTTTTGCCTTTCTCGTTTGCGACCTCATACGCTCAGACCTCCTTCAGATCTTGCTGCAGCGTCGCCAGGTCGAAGCCATTGGGCGCTTTCTTTTTCTTAAGCCAGTCGGTGCTTAGCACCGCGAAGGATTCTTCCGAGTACGCATCGTAGAAGGACCAACTCATCGACTTTAATTGGCCCCAGGTCACCACGTAGAGATTGCGTTGATCGTAGGCAACCGCCGGGATGCAATGGCCATTGTCCTGATTCGGAGCGGCATCTCCCACCGGACCTTTCGGCGGAACTACCCATGGGATGCTGAGAAAATCCTTCCCTTGCGCCACGGCAAAGTTGGGCAGCGCGACGCCGATATAGCAGGCGCCAAAAAGGTTGACGGCATCCATGGCCTGCACGTGATTCTTCAGTTCAAGAGCGGCAAATGCCATGATCTTGTGCAGGTCCAGTCCGGTTTTGCGCCAGTACTTGAGCACATCCAGCATGTTGGCGCCGGCGTCCGGGTTCCCATGAGCGAAATGGTTGTAGAAGGAAAGAATGATCGAATCGGGCACGACAAATTTCTTCCCTGTGTTTGCCGTCCACTCCATGATCATATGGCCGGCGGCGGCGCAGGTGCAGTCGCCTTGTGTGTCGTTATCCATCATGCCCCAGCCCGTCTTGGGGATTTTCGCCGTCCACGATTTGGACGGCGGTGGGGGCGCAAGTCCCTGTTTAAGGTAAGCCCCGAACTGCAGAGTTCGCGGGTCATGCCGGACCGGTAGCTTGCCCAGCTTGTACCGGAATGATTTCATGCTTGACGTTTTTGGTGCGGTCATAGTCTCCTCCTTGGCGAAATTCGCCTGGGCGCAGGTGACGCGAAATTTGCGCACAGATTCCGAAGCAGCGCTGACGGCTTGGACCAGATTCGTTCGCTCGACAAAGCAAATGCGGGGAAGGCGCTAGTGTTCACCTCGGCCAATACTTTGTCAAGCGGATTCTGAGTTGTTTTGCGCCTGATTCTCGAATTTGGACACTGCCGGGTTTCAGGGAGGTTCTGATCAATCTCCAACGCGGGCACTGGCGTCCCTTCGACTTCGCGACGCAATTCGCCAGGCGCATCGCGCGGCTGCACTTCAGGATGTTCGAGGCAACCCGCTTCATTCCCTTTGGTGGACCGTAGGCCCATGGATACTCAGGGCTGGCTCTCGCCCGTGCGTGGTTGAGTCGGACGTCGGTACTTAGTCAGAGCACGCTTAGAGTTACAATAGACACTATGAACGGCGACGGCAGCTTTGGCCCTTACGTTGATATCGAGAACGGCAAGAGGGTGGTGAAGGAACTGGCTTACGGGAACCCAACGCCGGAAGGCGTTGTGCTCACCACCATGGATTCCGCCGTCAACTGGATGCGCAAGAACTCCATCTGGCCAATGACCTTCGGCCTGGCCTGTTGCGCGATCGAGATGATGTCCATGGGCGCGTCGCGCTTCGATATTGCGCGCTTTGGCGCGGAAGTGTTTCGCCCCTCGCCGCGTCAGTCGGACCTGATCATCATTGCCGGCCGCGTCTCCAATAAAATGGCGCCGGTGATTCGCCAGCTCTGGGAACAAATGCCGGAGCCGAAGTGGGTAATCTCGATGGGCGCGTGCGCGACCTCGGGCGGCGTCTTCCAGAACTACGCGCTGGTGCAGAGTGTAAACCAGGTAATCCCGGTGGATGTGTACGTTCCCGGCTGCCCTCCGCGGCCTGAGCAATTGATCTACGCCATCACTCTTCTGCAGGAAAAAATCCAGAAAGAACGCGGGACGATCAAGCGGGCGCTGAACCTCACGTAGATACGCTGAATCCCATAGACTCTCATTTCGTGCGCCGCAAGGTCGCGCGTTCGTGCTCGACACTGCGGAGTCGAGAAACCTGTTCTTGCCCTGGGAGGCTACATTTCGTCTTCTTTCCACGATTTCGGGAGTATTCTGCAGTTTATTAAGATCAATTTCGGCATTACTCAGGGGATCGACCCTCCGTATCCCTACGCGGATCAGTTCGCCCCAGATGGCCCAAACGCGCTTTCCGATTTTTTCTGCTACAGCGATGCCTGCAAGCGCACCTTTCAGCCAATCACCCTCTATGCCTCGCCACTATGCGCCAACACGAATAACTGCACCGGGGACGGGTATGCCCAATGTGATGCTTCCTGTTTTATTACATGGAAGGGCAAGGCAAACGACCCGGACGACGACTAACTTCGTTGCCTAACGCCGCCTGCAGGAGATGGATTGGTCAAGCCCAGCTCCTGCAGGCTGCGAAGTCACCGTTGAGCTCGGATCAGGGTTGCCAACTCAGGGTGTGACCTCAAACACTACGCTGTATGCAGTGCCGTAGAGATTAAGGTCATTGTCAAGAATTAGCCCGCCGAGTGGCTGGCCACCGTCGGAGCCGTCGAACTTGTGCAAGGCTCTGTACTTCCACTTGCCAGGTCCAGGTCGCAGTTCATAAATCACGCCGCAGCCTCCGGAGCACCGGCCAATGCCCCCGCCCACGGTCGCCCCGAAAAGGCTGCCCGTCTTGTCGCGTACCACGCCGCCCGTAGGAAAGCTCCCGTTCTCGGGATTCGGGAAGTCATACAATACAGCCTCCCTCCAACCGCCCTTCCAGTCCGGTGCTAGCTTGAACACCGTGCCACAGTGGGTCTCGCCGCAGGTGTGCCGGCCGCCCTGCGTTGTCGTGCCATAGAGGTTCCCCGCGTTGTCCCGGACGACGCCTTCGAAGGGCCCGACGCCATCAGTGCAGGGCGCCCCCCCGGGACAGAAACTGTAAAGTATATGCTCATCCCATGCGCCTTCCGCGGTCTGCCCCAGCTTGAAGACGGTGCCGCCGCCGTAGGCCCCGCCGTAGAAAGTAGTGGCATACAGAGCGCCGGTGGAGTCGAAGATCGGCGTATCAAGGGGCCTGACCCCGTCATGCGATACAGAGCCAAAATTATACAGAACGCTTTCGTTCCAGAATCCCGAACTGTGCGACAACTCGAACACCGTGCCCTCATCGTAAAGGCCACCACTCGCGGTTGTCCCGTACAGATGATGTTCTTTATCTAGGATCAAGCCGTTCGGTCCGGCCCCGTCCGGGCAACCGTAGATGGGGCAGAAGCTGTAGAGGAGGGTAAAGCCCCAGCTCCCCGCAAGCGGTTTCAATTTGTAAATTGTGCCCCCGTAGTATGGCAGTCCCCCGTCAAAAGCAGTGCCGTAGAGGTTACCGTTTCGGTCAAATGCAAGATGCCCACTCGGGGAATATCCGTCACTCCCATCGAAGCTGTGTAAGGTAGCCAGGGTCCATTTGCCGTTCGACTGCCTGGTTAATTCGAAAATCGTTCCGTCTTGGTGCGTGCCACCGCCGCCGGTTGCCCCGTACAAATTTCCCTCCGTATCGAAGGTTAGACCGGTGAAAAGCCCACCCGGGATCCGCTGCAGCACTTTGAACTTCGTCTTGGCCCACGCATCTGGCCCAGATAACAAAGCTATTGCAGCCACAATCACCAAGCTGAGGACAACCGAGAACGTTCGTTTCACTTGCACCGCACACCACCTTCTCCGAGGACGCCCGCGCAGGGGGCGCAAGGCCGGAATCCTCACTGGGCAGGGAGTATATCACGAGTCCGCAGAATTCATCCGGGACTAAGGCGCTTCAAACGTAACCGTGATCCGCCTCTGTGTCGGAACCGGTTTGCCCTCCGCAAGGAACGGACGATATTGCCACTGGCTGACTGCTTCTGCCGCCGCCCGCGCCAGGATGGCGTTTCCGTTCAATACCATGACGCCTGCCACGCTGCCGTCCTCCGCGACCGCAGCCTGCAAAACCACTTTTCCTTGCAGCCGCTGGCGAAATGCTTCCGGCGGATACGCCGGCTGCACGCGGCGCAACAGCACGGCTTTCGACGTGGCGACGGCATCCGGTTGATCCGGCGGGCGCGTTGCATCGGAACTCACTGCCAGCATCACGTCCTTGGGGTCTTCCGGCTTGTCTGTGATTTCAACTCTGGACGCGAGCCGCAGCGCCTGGCTTGTATCCATTCGACCGGTGCGCGCGCTGCTATGAATCAGGCTCGGGGAGCGCGTCATGGTTGGGTCAAGATCGGCAACTGGAGAGCTTGTCGCAGGTTGCGCGGCGTGTGCTGAGGGCAACGACTTGCCACTCGAAAATCCCCACTGATGCCAGGCGGCCAGCAAAATCAATAGAACCGCAGCTCCCATTGCCCAGTAACGCCGCTTATCCGCGCTGAACGCGGGCCACGCGATCCGTACAGTTGTTTTTCGCGGACGGGCAGGGGGACTCGCAAGTTTGCTGGTGGAAATTCGTTCCCGCGAGGCAGGCGCCGTGATTGGCGTTGGAGTGCGGACCGCGCGCTCCTGCACCGCGTCGGCTAGACCCGCCAGACGCAGCAGGTGATCCATGTGAGTTTCGCTGAAGGCATCGGTCCGAGAGGAAAACACTTCCAGGATGCCCGTCGGCCCGAAGCGTCCCCGCAAGGGAACAATCGCCAGGGAACGCAAACCAAGCTGACGGCAGACTTCTGAATCAACCAGGGGATCACTCTCGGCATTATTGCAGCGCAGCGCCTTGCCCCGGCGGAAGCATTCGCCGGAGATGCCGGAATCCAGGCTGAGCCGTGCACCAAGTCCCGGAGCAATTTCGCCGCTGCGGGCGCGACAGATGACGGCGCCATCACAGGGAATGGCCAGCGCCGCCCCGTTGGCATCGGTCAGGGCCTGTGCGGCTTCGGCGATGGCGGCCAGAATTACGTCGCGCTCCGCCGAACTGCGGGCAATGGCCAACTGCAGGGAAGCAAAGACCGATTCCGAATCGAGATCGGTGGAGAGCAGCCCGAGCTGAATGGGACCGCGGCGTCGCGGCGGACTGGCAGGATCCGGCGCAGCTGAAATTGACGAAAGCAAATGCGACATCGAGCGCGCTCCAACCCGGCCAGAGGTCGAATCACTGATGGTTGCTTTGCTGGGAAACCGATGCGTGGAGATTGAGTGTTGACCAAACAACCGCCGCTTGTCAAATGGAAAATCAACTTGGAGGCGAGTTCTGAACCAATCCGGCCAAGGGGCGGAGGATTACAGCACGCCCTATGCGTATAAAATCGCCGATACCGACAAGATGCTGGCGCTACCCGAATCGGCGTTCATGATACAAACACTCTATCTATGAAAGAGGCTGAATTCCGGGCGAGCGGCCGAGCGATCATCGCGCAGGCTCCGTGCCGCGCCGACCTCGCCGGAGGAACGGTGGATCTCTGGCCGCTTTACCTGTTTCATCCCGGCGCCATGACTCTGAATTTCGCGCTCAACATTCAGACCACCTGCCGCATCACGCCGCTGGCAGGGAAGCGCATTCAGTTGCGATCGCTGGATACCCGAAAAGAAGAAACATTCCCCAATTTCGATGCGCTGCGCAAGGCCCGCCGCTTGCGCTTGCCACTGGCTGGGCGCTTGCTGCAATTCTTCGTGCCGCAGGGCGGGCTTCTGATCGAAACCAACTCCGAATCGCCCGCGGGAGCCGGTATTTCCGGCTCATCCGCGCTGATGATCGCCTGCACCGCCGCGCTGGCTCGCTTCACCGAACGCAAGCTGACGCTGGAGCAGATGCGCGTGATCGCGCAAAATGTCGAAGCGCAGATCATCCAGGTTCCTACCGGCTGCCAGGATTACTACCCGGCTCTTTACGGCGGCATCAGCGCCATTCACCTCGATCCCGATGGCATTCGCCGTGAGGCGGTGCCGGTTGCCCCTGAGGAAATCGAATCGCGCTTTGTGCTCGCCTACACCGGCGCACCGCGCCAGTCGGGCATCAACAACTGGGAAGTCTTCCAGGCTCACATCAATGGGGACCGCCGCGTCTTTCGCAATTTTGAACGGATTTGCGATATCGCCCGCGCCATGCACGGCGCGCTAACGGGAAGCGATTGGGACGAAGTAGCGCGCCTGTTGCGCGAAGAATGGAAGTTGCGCCGGACCAACGCTCCCGGCATCACGACACCGCTGATTGACAAACTGATTGCCGCCGCCCGGCGCCATGGCGGACGCGCCGCCAAAGTTTGCGGGGCGGGAGGCGGAGGCTGTGTGATTTTCCTGGTCGAGGAGGGTGCCGGCAGCCGGGTCGCCACCGCGATTGCGGACAATGGAGGGCAAGTCCTTCCTTTGCAGGTCGCGCGGCATGGTGCGCGCTTCGTTTCCCCCTGAGGGGCGAACGGGCGACCTTAGATGCGCGACCCGAACCACGCGAGAAAATGCCTGCCGGCAGCCGGATTGGAGATATAATCTGGGTAAGGCAGGCCTGGGGTGCCATGATGTTTCGCAATGTTTCCGCCGCTCTTCTCCTACTAGCGATTGGCGCTCTGCAGGCCGCCGCCGACCAAACTCCCTCTGCTTCCAAACATCCCACGCCGCCTCCTCCGATCTCCAAAGAGACCCGCATGGATCTGATTCGCGCCTTTGAGTCCGAGCTGGTTTTCATTCGCTCGCCATTTCCCATGGGCAGGAAAGGACTCACCTTGAAGAACGGCGTGATCTCGCCGGGCGGCGAGGAGCTGCAGCACATGATTGCGCTGTGGGGGCCGGCGGTTAAACCGGGAGATGAGGCGCGCATCACCGCCATCGTGGTCAAGAGCAACCTGATTCATTTCGAGATCAATGGCGGGCCGATCAAGAAGCAGAAATGGTATCAGCACATTCAGGTGGGCGCGGGAAACGCAAGCAGTAGCGTCACTCCCGGCGAGGCCACGGCGAACCCGCGCGGCTCTTATGTTGATCTGGCATTCGATCACTACGTGCCCGATCTGAATCCGCGGCAACTCAAAGATCTGTTGCGGCCGGTCTTCGATTTCGACTCCAAGTCGGCGCGCGAAGCCTATCTGGATACGGTTCCACCGAAGGTTAAACAGGCGATCGAGAATCATCAGGTGCTGGTGGGCATGAATCGCGAGATGGTGATTTACGCCAAGGGCCGCGCGCCGAAGAAGATTCGCGAAAAAGACGGCGAGACCGAGTACGAAGACTGGATCTATGGTGAGCCTCCGCAGGATGTGGACTTTGTGCGGCTGGTAGGCGATGAGGTCGTCCGCATTGAGACGATGAAAGTGAGCGGCGAGAAAATTGTGCGGACGGCAAAAGAAGTAGATCTTGAGCCGCAGCCTAGCGTTGCCAAGTCCACGCCGGCGGCGCGGCCGCCGAACGCTCCCACACTCAGGCGTCCGGGAGAAGAAGCGCCGTCCCCTGATCCTAACGATGCCGCCAAAGCGCAACAACCGCCCACGCGCGGCGATCCTAATCCTCCTCCGCCACCCACCGGTCCACACTTAATTGCGGACGTTTTCTGATCGTCCAGAGCCTGACACCAGGTGTCATTCCGAGGCCCCGCGTTTTCATCAGCGGGGCGACGGATCTCATGGCTACGAGAATCCCCACCCTGAATCGAAAAAACGCGGTTTAAGGATCAGGCACCCGCGCGCGCTGCGCGGACTTGGCCCGCCGCACCGGCCGCCTTTACACTGGAAGGGTGAAGATTGCGCTGGGCCAGATCAATCCCACGGTCGGGGATTTCAGAGGGAACGCCGACAAAATCATTGACTTCGCGCACCGCGCGCAAAGCGCGGGCGCCGGCCTGGTGGTTTTTCCCGAACTCTCAGTCTGCGGCTATCCGCCGCGCGATCTGGTCGAGCGCCCGTCTTTCGTGGCGCGTAATCGCGAGAGCCTGGACCGCATTGCCGGCGAGACCCGCGGCATTTCCGTCATCTGTGGCGTGGTGACGCCCGCGCAAGCCGAAGCCGGCAAGTCCGTCATGAATTCCGCGGCATGGCTCGAGGATGGCAAGCTGGCATTTCTGCAATCCAAGATGCTGTTGCCCACCTACGACGTTTTCGACGAGATGCGCAACTTCGCACCCGCCAAAAGCCAATCGGCGTTTCCGTTTTGCGGTAAGCAGATGGCGCTGACGATTTGCGAAGACGCCTGGAACGACAAGCAGTTCTGGAATAAGCGGCTGTACACGTTCGATCCTGTGGAGGCGCTGATCCACCAGGGAGGGAATTTCCTGCTCAACATTTCCGCCTCGCCGTTCTGGATCGGCAAGCGCCAACTGCGCCGCGACATGCTGGCCACCATCGCGCGCCAATATAAAGTTCCGGTCGTAATGGTGAACCAGGTTGGAGGCAACGACAGCCTGCTGTTCGACGGCTCCAGCCTGGTGCTCAATGGGGCAGGAGAAGTGATTGCGCAAGGGAAGTCGTTTGAAGAAGACCTGATTTTGTTCGATTCCGACCGGCTGACGGGTGAGATGCACGATCAGGTCGCAGGCGAGGAAGCCAGCGCTTATGCTGCCCTGGTTTTGGGAACGCGCGACTACGTGCGTAAGTGCGGCTTCAAACAGGTGATCATTGGCCTGAGTGGTGGCATTGATTCCGCGCTCACCGCCGTGATTGCCGCCGATGCGCTGGGTCCGGAGAACGTGATCGGCGTGGGAATGCCGGGGCCGTATTCGTCGCAGGGTTCGATTGATGACGCGCGCGCGCTGGCGGAGAATCTCGGCATTCGCTTCGAATTGCTGTGCATCACCGATCTCTTTGAAAGCTACCGCCAAACCTTGTGCAAGGTTTTCGCCGGACGCAAAGAAGATGAAACCGAAGAAAACCTTCAGTCCCGCGCCCGCGGCACGTTGCTGATGGCACTCTCCAACAAGTTCGGCGCCATCGTCCTCAGCACCGGCAACAAGAGCGAATTGGGAGTTGGCTATTGCACGCTCTATGGCGACATGGTGGGCGGGCTGGCGGTAATTTCCGACGTGCCCAAAACCCTGATCTACCGCCTCAGCCATTATGTGAACGCGCGCCGGCCCGTGATCCCGCAATCCACCCTCCACAAACCCCCTTCGGCGGAATTGCGGGCGGATCAGAAAGACAGCGACACGCTTCCGCCCTACGAAGTGCTCGACGCGATTCTCGAAGACTATGTGGAAGAGTTGCACGCCCCGGAGCAGATTGCCGCCGACCATGGCTTCAATGTTAATCTGGTTCGGAAGGTGGCGCGGATGGTGGAGCGCGCGGAATACAAGCGGCAGCAGGCGGCGCCGGGAATCAAGATTTCGGCGAAGGCCTTCGGTTACGGACGCCGCTTTCCCATTGCCGCCAAGTCGGACGTGTAAGCTTCATCCCGCAATTAAAGAAAGGAATCCATGCATCGTCACTGGCACTGCCTTTTGATTCTCCTGTCACTAATCTCCTGGTCGAGCGCGCAGCAGCAGAAACCTGCCGCACCGGCGAAGAGTTCTGAAGCGAAGCCGGCGGGCACCGTGCTGCCTTCGGAAGAGGCGATTAGCGCATTTCTTCAGCAAATGTTCGGGTACGATTCGGCGCTCAGCTGGAAAGTGGTCAGCATCCGGCCGTCGGAGGCGGAAGGCCTGGCCGAGGTGAACGTGGCCATCAATGGTCCCCAGGGACAGCAAAGCTACAAGTTCTTCGTCAGCGAAGACGGGAAGCACGCCGTCTCCGGGGAGATTATTCCTTTTGGCGCGCATCCCTTCGAGGCGGCCCGCAAGGAACTGGAGCGCAGCATCAACGGCCCGGTCCGGGGTCCGGCGGACGCTCCGGTGACCATCGTGGAATTCAGCGATCTGCAATGCCCGCACTGCAAGGACGCTCAGCCTATTCTGGATAAGCTGATGGCAGAAAATAAGAACGTACGGCTGGTGTTCCAGAATTTCCCGCTTCCCATGCACGACTGGGCTGCCAAAGCCGCAGCTTACGCCGATTGCGTAGGACGCAGTTCCAACGACGCCTTCTGGAAGTTCATCAACAATGTGTATGGGGCGCAGTCCGACATTACGGCGTCGAACGCGGACGAGAAACTGGCCGGCTTTGCCGATTCCGCGGGTGCGAAGAGCGCGGACGTGGCCGCCTGCGCGAGCAAACCGGAAACCACAACCCGGCTCGAGCACTCGCAGAAGCTGGGCAACTCGCTCAATGTGAATTCCACGCCAACTCTGTTTCTGAACGGGCGCAAGCTTCCGGCGGTTCCTTACGATGTGCTGCAGCAGTTAGTGGCATTCGCAGCCAAGCAGGGGAAGTAAGCGACAGAGGACTCGGGCACAGCCTCCGCCCCGACCTTTACCTCCTGCGGCGCGTAATCCGGATGACCAGGACATGACCGCGCCGACGGGGCATTCACGTGCGCCGGTGCCTGTTACAAAAAACGAACAAGTTCTGAAAACCGGACACTGAAAATTGCAATTCACGACGCTATCCACTGAACTCATGGAATCGCTTACATATGTTTGTTCGGCTTTTGAAACAAAATCGAGAATCGAGATCATCGGGTGGCGAGGCGAGTAGGATTTCCCTCGCTTACCCACCCATCGCTTTCGGGACTGCTTCGCGCAAAGACTCTATCAGTCAGACTTCAAGGACTCTGGCGGGAACCTTTACTACTGGATGCCGAGTAACGCGATTGACAAGGACCAAAACGTTGCATACACGTTTACTGTGGGCGATGGAAGTGGCTCGAACTACCCGAGCATCTACGCTGACAGCATAGACGATACGGGGACCGCTGGAAGCCTTAATGTTGTCCAATCCGGCGCAGGCTCTATCACAGACTCCTCGAATCACTATTGGGGACCCTATGTAAGCGTGGCCATTGACCCCAGCGACGATCTGACATTCTGGGGCATCGGCGAATATATTCCGTCAGGTGGCGAATCTAGTTGCGACAATTCGGTCAAAACCGGTTGCAATTGGTTTACGGAGGTTTTCAATTGCACAAAAGGAAGTGGTTACTGCAACTAAACGAAAACGACCCGGCAGATGAGGAGAGAGCGAACCCAATGTTCTCTCCTCACTGCCATTCGACGACAATAGCCTCAGGAAATTACTCGGAACTTCTTGTTGCTTTTTAGCGGTCCGCTGGGTGTTGTGACAGTTACAAGACCAGAGGTTGCACCTTTGGGGACCGTAGCCATTAAGAACGTGTCCGACTTGATCCTGAATTTCGCTGATTTTCCGTTGAACGAAACGCCAGTGGTCCCGCTAAAACCTTGGCCAAGGATGCCAATGGACTCTTCAACTTTCCCAGCGCTCGATACAAGACTCACAAAGGGTCCCAAACCAAGATCAAGGCTGAAGAACGTACCGTATTCATACGGCCCGCCCCCAAATGTGTCTCCAAACAATTTGCCGTTTGTGTGCTGGAGAAGTGTGACTTCCGGATAGGCGCTCGTAGCACCATCGAAGTTGTAAACGACGGAGAATTTACCCTTTGGCGTGATTTTGAAGACGACTCCACTCTTCGCCGTCCCACCCTGTTCTGCAGTCCCGTACAGGTTTCCATCGGTTGCTTCCACCAATGCCGTAGTTGGGTAGCGCCCGTCCAATCCTCCGGTAAAGCTATGGAGCAAGCCAAATTTGCCGGCCCTAGTAATTTTGAACACAACGCCCCACTCATGGGGCCCGCCCTGCGGCACGCTTCCATAAAATGCACCATCGTTGCCTTCGATGAGAGCTGCAACAGGATAGAACCCGTCAACACCGCCTTGGAAGTTATGCAATACAGTGTACCTTCCAGCGGGGGTTAGTCTAAACACCACGCCACACCCATATTGTCCGCAGTTTCCAGATGTGCCTCCCGAACTTGTGGTGCCATAGAAATTTCCATCTGAGGCTTGAACCAAGGGATCCGCTGGAGCGGCACCATAGTGACGCGTAAAATGGAACAACCTAACTTTGTTGCCTGATGCGGTCATCTTATATACTTCTCCGCCGTTGCCGTAAAAATCGCCGGTCGCCGTTCCGTAGAACTGGCCCCGATCACTCTGGATGGGTGGCGCTGACGGATAGGCATCATCGTTCTGTCCGGTGAAATCGTAAACGATGTTCATAACACCATCCGGCGTGATCACGAATAACGTCCCGTAGTTACTTCCACCATAAATCGTTGTCCCGTAAAAATTCCCGTCACTACCTAGAGTCAATCCGCTATCAACCGCAACGTCATTTCCCGCAAAACTGTGCAACACGGTCATCGTTCCCGTCGGAGTGATCTTGAACACTGCCCCGTAGTTCGACGTGCCTCCGTATGGGGTCGTACTATACATGTTGCCGTCGCGTCCTTGAGCGATAATGCCTTGATATTGAGGGTACAATGGGTCTCCGTCTCTGCCCCCAAAGTTGTAGAGAACTGTCAGCGCGTTCGTGCTCGTGGCGGGTTTATCGCCTGCCACCGAAGCTACACCCCCGAGCATCAGAGCCGTGGCAACGAACACCCAAACCACCATGTTCGAGAAAGATTTCCATCGCATCATCGTGTACCTCACAAACGGGAGTTGAGCCGGGGAAAAGGGAAGGGAGAGAAGCCAAATCCCTCACAGCAGTGTGCAAGTATACTACGAATGCCCGCCGGTGCCGATCCTTTTTCTTGATTGATTGGCCGTTGCGCTGCCGATGATGGCGCTACCCAGCTTGCACGATGCGGCGTTTCGTACCGCTTTAGGGCGCAATTCCAAGCTTCCGATCGCTAGCGTCCCATCCTCCGTCCCTTGCGTAAGAATGGCTCACGAGCCACGGCGCACGGTCCGGGTGCCCCTTTGTGGAAAAAGTATTGTATGTCTGATAACAAGTATTATGTAAACCTTAACACCGCGCGGCCCGATCGGCCCTAGCCCCGGATCACTCCCCGAGGTAGATTTGGCATCATAGTGGATATGTGATGCTTCCCGGCGGGCTAGCCGCCCGCTCGGGTGCGGTTGGCATCAGTTGGCTCGGAGCGGCTTCGGCCGCGCCTCTTCAAATCGGCGCACCAGCGGGGACGCTCGCGCCTGCTCCGGCTCACATCTTGTATCGTCCCAGGTCCTCGTCGTTCAGGCCTTCGAGCCACTTGCGCAGCTCCTCGCTGGTGACGCGGTCTGAGGCGGTGGTGGCGAGCTTGGAATTCTTCAGGACTTCGTCTTCCACGAAAATTGGGCAATCCACGCGCAGTGCCAGGGCGAGCGCATCGGAGGGCCGGGAATCCACGCTGATGATGCGGCCTTCCCTCTCCAGCCAGATCACGGCGTAAAACGTATCCTCGCGCAGTTCGGTGACCACGACTTTGTGTACCAGCGCGTCCAGGCCGGTCAGCACATTCTTGATCAGGTCGTGGGTCATGGGGCGCGGAGTGGAAACTTTCTCAATTTCCAGAGCGATGGCGTTGGCCTCGTAGATCCCAACCCAGATGGGGAGAACCGTGTCGCTGGTCGAATCTTTCAGGATGACGATGGGCATGTTGGTGACCGGATCCATTAAGAGGCCGCGAATTTTCATTTCTACTTCCATCGTAATCTCCCGGTTGCTTCGCTCCTTATATCACCATTTCACCCAGAAGGCTGTTGGGAAAAACGCCGGTCGTCAGGACGTTCACGTAGCTGCCGAGCGCCGGCGAGGCCTCTGCCGGCGCGGTAAAGTTCAGGGTCTTGTTCTGCGAAGTGCGGCCGATCCATTGTCCGCGCGCCTGATTTCTACCTTCAACCATTACTTCACAGATTGCGTTTAGATGCCTTTGATTACGCCGTTTCTGTATGTCCCGCTGCTTCTCGTTGAGGATGGCCAGGCGGCGGGATTTCTCATCGTCGGCAATGGCGTCATCGAGGGTGAGGGCGGGAGTGTTGGGGCGGGGCGAATACTTGAATCCGAAGATGCCGTCGTATTCCACCTGATCGAGAAGCGAAAGAGTTTCTTCGAACTCGGCTTCGGTCTCGCCGGGAAAGCCGACGATGATGTCGCTGGTGATGCTGATTTCGCGCCGCGCCGACTTCATCCATGCGATGCGCTCCAGATACTGCTCGCGTGTGTACAGGCGCTGCATGGCGTTGAGCACGCGGGTTGAGCCGCTCTGCACAGGCAAGTGGACGTGATCGCAGAGGGTGGGGACGGCGTCAATGGCGTGGATGATGTCGCGGCCGAAATCGCGAGGATGCGAAGTGGTGAAGCGCACGCGCCGGATGCCGGGAACCTGGCCGACGGCAGCCAGCAATTCGGCGAAAGAGCGCTTCCCTGCCGGGTCCTTGTAGGAATTCACGTTCTGGCCGAGCAATTGAACTTCGCTGTAGCCGAGATCGGCCATCTGGCGGGCTTCCGCGAGCACGGAAGCCGAGGTGCGGCTGCGCTCCTGGCCGCGGGTGAAGGGAACGACGCAATAAGCGCAGAACTTGTCGCAGCCTTCGATGATGGTGATGTATCCGCGGTGCGGGTTGGTGCGGGCGGTGAATTCGGTCTCAAAGCACTCGTCGGTCTGGCGGTCATCGAGGCCGGTGGCTCGATTCCCCGCTTCGATTTGAATCAGCATCCGCGGCAGATTTCGGTACGACGCCGACCCGCAGACCAGGGAAACATGGGGCGCGCGCTCGAAGATTTTATCGCCCTCTTGTTGCGCGACGCAGCCCAGAACGCCGAACTTTTTGCCCTGTGCCTGCAGCTTTTTGTAATCGGCGAGGCGATGAAAGACCTTCTGCTCGGCTTTGTCGCGGATGGAGCAGGTGTTGTACAGGATGAGGCCGGCTTGCTCGACGGTCGGAACCTGGCGATAGCCCTCGGAAACCAGCGTCCCAATCACCTTTTCGGAGTCATGGACGTTCATCTGGCAGCCAAAGGTTTCGAGATAAAACGTTTTGTCAGGGCCCTCTGCCATCCTGGGTCAAGTATAACGCACGTGTACAAGCGGGATTGGCGCGAATCGGCCGAACCTTGAATTCGTGAAATCCCTGGACAGGTTCTCACGTTCGGAGCGCACCCCCACGAAGGTGGGGTTTACCAATTCCGGGCTTCACGGGAAAATAGCGGTATTCAAGTGCAGATCGTTTACGCCCGCCCCCGGTTCGGACGAACATTTATGACCCTTTCACGCGCCTTTTTTTGCCTTTGCTGGCTGGCGGTCGCCAGCATGGCGACGTTTTCTTCCGATCCAACTCCGTCCGGCGAACTCACCGTGGTCAGCGTTCCGACGGGCGGGCAGATCGTTTATGGAGCGCTGGCCGGGCAAAAGTCGGTGCAGGGCGCGATGGGCGCCATGCTGCGCAAAGTTCACGATCATTTTGGCGAGCGGCCGCAGGTTGGGCGTCTGTTCTGCCAGAACCAGTGTCAACTGCTGGGAACATTCTTCAGCGTGGCGGCAAAGAACGAAGGCGGCAAACCGTATTCGGGGATGGTCGTGGTGTCGGTGGGAAATGGCCAGGCGAGCGGAGCGGTTCTCTATGACGATGCGCGGCGCTTCCCTTCCTCTCTGAATCCGATGCTGCAGCGCCTGAAAACGGAATGGAAGCCGGCGCCAGCGGGCGCGACCGAGAGCGGAACTCCGGCGGCGGGCCCAGTGAATTCGGTTCCACTCCACAGCGTGAATTTTCCCGATGGCAGTGGCAGCCTGGATCTGCCCGATGGCTGGCAGTTAGTCGCCGCCCATGGCGGCGCGGTGGACGCGAGCGGACCGCATGGCGAAGAGATACATTTCGGACGTTATTTCTCCGCCATGAATTCGGCCAACCCGACGGTGCAGCGGCAGATCATGATGGAGACGCAAGGCGGACGCTTGCCCCTGCCCGGAATGTACGTGGCGATTCCGTGGGGGACAGATCCGGTGCAGGCGCTCGATGCAGCCGCGGCGCAACTGGCGCAAAAACAGCGCCGGCCCGCGCCTACGATCACCGTGCAGGACACGCAGCAATCCACCATGCAGGGCAGGCCGGTCACGATCGTGCGCGCGATCGTGGATCGGCATGATGGAAAAGAGCCATTCACGGCGAGCATACAGGTTTCCACGGGGCAGCAGGATCGCTTCGGGACGTGGGGATTGTACGTGAACCAGATCAACGCTCCGACACAGCTTTTCGATGGCGAACGCGGCACGCTGCGGGCCATTGCGGAAAGTTAGAGGATCAACTCGCAGGTGATCCAGAGCCAGGTCAATCAGTACATCGCGAACAGCACGGCGTACACGAACGCGGTGCTCGAACGCGGAAGACAGAGTGAAGCGTATACGCAGAGCGTGCTGGATCGCGCGCGGGCGGCCTCGGATGCCAGCGAGCGCCAGGTGCAGGGATTCTGCAATAACCTGCTGGATCAATCGGTGATCCGCGAGACCACGAGCAACGCACACGGAACATTCGACAATGATTTTGCCGATTGGGTGGTGAAGTCGGATCCAAACCACTTCGAGTATGTCCCGCCTTCGCAGTATTTGAAGGGGATCGATTATTAGGGTGGTTCTTGGGCGAACTGGAGCAAAGCCCTCAGGGGCTAAAGCCCCGATTTCAATGGCGATGAGCGGTGCGCCTGAAGGCGCGCCCTTTCAAGGCTGGCCCGACTTATCGTAGCGCGGCGTACTCGGACTTGGCCTGCTTGAACAGCGGAATGTCAGGGTCGGCGTCTTTCCATAAATCCAGGAATTCTTTATATGCGACGCGCGTTCGGGCGGTGTCGGAGGTGCGGGCATAGGCTCGCGCCCTGCCGAGAGAAGCCAGGGGGGTCAGCGGAGAATTAAGGACGGCTCCGGCGTGGTCCAGGAGCTTTTGAAACTCGGCAGCGGCGGCGGTGGCGTCGCCCGTCAGCAGATAGGCTTGCCCGCGTACGTATGCGGGGTAGATCGCGGCTACGGCCCACCGGCCCGGACTGGCCATTTCGAGCGGCGCCGCAGGGATCAGCGCCGCGGAGGCTCTCAGTCCCTGTCCTTGCTGCACTTCGATCGCGGCACGAATCACCGGGAGCCAGTATTTCTGCATCATGGTGTCAGAAGGAAATTCCCGGTCCAGTTGAGCGCTGAGCGTGCGCGCTTGGTTCAGATTCCCGGTGCGAGCCATGACCAGCGCAGCCAGGGTCCTCACATCCGTACTGGGGGCCAGCTTCTGGGCACGAGCAAGGTATTGGCGGGCGAAGGCGAAAGCGCCGGCTTCCGCTTCGCGCACGGCGACGTCGGCGAGACAGGCGGCGGCAGACTCCCGATCCTGGTTGTGCTCCATGAGGTCGGCGGCTACGCCGGAAAGCTCTCGAGCCTTTTCGTAGTGCCCGTAGTAGGCTTCGGTGTTGGCCTGGGCAGAGAGCAATAAGGGCTGCGCTCCCGGCACGTCCGATGCCTGCAACAGAAGACGCTGCATCCCGGCGTTGTCATGCCGGAGAAAGGCGCGCCAATAGTTCGCCTGCATCAGATAGTCGGTCTGCAATTTCCGTTTCTCGGCTTCGTCTAGAACCGCCGCGCCTTCGTCAAAACGGTTGAGGGCGAAGAGATCCATGGCAAGGTTGGCGTAGGTGGTGGCTCGAGTCGGGTCCAGGCGCATGGCTTGGCCCAGACTGACAGTCGCCTTTTCATACCGGCCCAGTTCCGCTTCCGTGGTTCCCAGGTGATTCAGCGCCCCGGCCGATTCGGGATAGTTCTGCGCCCATACTTCGTAAGTCTCCGCAGTCTTTTCCAAATCTCCGGTCACATAAAGGTCGTAACGCGATTCAATCGAAACTCTCTCAGCCTCGGTTACGCGGTCGCGCAGCCCATAAGCCTGGGTGGTGCTTCCACGGGCCAGTTGATCTTCGCCCAGGTTGTGATAAACGGTTCCCAGAGCGGCGTGAGCCATGGCAAAGTTCGGGTCTAACTCGATAGCCCGGCCGAAGAAGGGTATGGAGGCGCGGTCACCTTTCTTGTCCCAGGTGGCAAGGCCCTGGCTGTAAGCCTGGAGCGCGTCCAGCGATGGGGTCGTCGCCTGTTCCAGCAATGTGTTGTACTTCTGGATTGAGGGTAACGATTCACCCAGCCGGGCGCGTAACATAGTGGTTGCCTTGCCGAGCGCCTCAACGACGTCTTCCTTGCGTTTGGCTTCGACCTGCTCGTGGGCGATGGGTTCGCCGGAATCGCAGCGGATACCCGCCAGGCCGATCAGATAGGTGGACCCCAGGCTGGAGATCGAGCCTTCGACCGCCACTTTGCTGTTCGCGCGCTGACAGACTTCAATTGCAACTTTGCCGGTGAGCCCCCCCTCGGGGGAACGGCCCATCTGCCGCAGGATCGCGGACGCTTTGCGATCGGATAACACGTTGAAAAACGGCGACTGCTCCAAACCGACGGCTAATCCCTGTTTGAGGGTGTCATCGAACACGCCTTCGCCGGTGGTGTTGACGAAATCGGCGAGAACCAGGGTGTCGCGGGGTGTGATGTGAAAAACGGGCCGGCGCAGGTACCACGCCGTGCCGGCTACGGCCAACAACGCAATCGCCGCAATGACTGACCACGCGTAAGGAGTTATGCGCCGGCTTTCGGCCGGTGCGCCTGGATCGAGATACGGTGCTGGGCTTGGCACCGCCGACTCGGCCTGCGCAGCGCGGTAGGCATCGGCTTCCGATTCCGGCGTCAAACTGACCGGGGCCACGAACCGGTATCCGCGGCGCGGAACGGTCTCGACGAATCTGGGATTATCGGCAGGATCGCCCAAGGCGGTACGCAGCTTTCGCACCGCGGTGTTTAGTGCGTCATCGAACTCGACAAAGGTATTCTCCGACCAAAGTTTTTGACGGATTTCCTCGCGACTGACGACCTGGCCGGGACGCTCCAGCAACAATTCCAAAATCTGGAATGGCTGGTCCTGCAGCTTGATGCGGATTCCCGACTTGGTGAGTTGGCCGCCCTGCAGATCAGCTTCAAAAGATCCGAAACGGAAAACGCGGCTCTGTGGTTTCGGCGGGAGCATGAAGAAGCAGCGCTAAACGATTGGCGATTCTAACACGCGGCGGTTCAGAAATTCGACTAACTGCTTTTCTTCTTGCGTCTTAGCTGGTCAGCCACGATTCGGGAACAGTCCCGTTGTCTTTTTTTCGCGCCTGCTCGAAATTGCCCCCACCGGAAATGAAAACCAAACGGCAACTGAGGATGCAATTGCAGATGAAGCACCTGGCGACGGTAGTCCTGGCGGTCGCGCTGGCGGTGAACCTAGCCCAAGCCCGGACCGTGACCTTTCAAGCCAACGTGCCGTTTGCCTTCGTCGCGGGAAAACAGACTCTGCCGGCGGGCACCTACCTGGTGGACAGCGTAGTGGGAAAAGGTGCGGCTGGGGACGATACCGCCCTGCTGGTAATCCGGACCAGCGATCGCCGCATTTACCAAGCCATCGTAACCGGGCTGGAAACTCGCCGCCTGCAGCGAAACGGATCTTCGACGCTGCTTTTTGTTCGCTATCAGGGGAAGCAGTACCTGAGCCAGGTCTGGCTGCGCGAAGGCGCTGTCGTCCACCAACTGGTGAACGTTCCCCGCGACGCCGGCTCTCGGGGATCGACGGGCGACAGCAGGGTGATTCTGACGCGGATTCATTAGCCGAAATGTGGGTGTTAGCAGTTTGGACATGGCGCCAGCAAAAAGTTTTGGGTACAGAAGCACAAAACAAAAAAGGAGAACCACAATGAAGGGAAATACGCAGACGATGTATCTGAAAATGCACCGGACGTTCAGCACAACGATTCTCGCCGCCGCACTGCTCATGGGCAATCTGGCAGCGGCGCAAACGCCAGCCAGCAGTCAGACAGTGCCACCGATGGTCAACTTCAGCGGTACATTGACCAGCCACAACAACAAGGCGATGACAGAAGTTGTCGGAGTGACCTTCTCTCTGTACAAGGACGCGCAGGGCGGAGCTCCCCTGTGGATGGAAACGCAAAACGTGCAGCCCGACAAGACTGGGCATTACAAAGTGATGCTTGGTTCTTCCACCAGCCAAGGCTTGCCTGCTGCAATCTTTGCCTTGGGCGAGGCGCGCTGGTTGGGCGTACAGGTGCAAGGACAAGAAGAACAGCCGCGCGTGTTGCTATTGAGCGTGCCCTATGCGCTGAAAGCTCTGGATGCCGAAACTCTGGGCGGCAAGCCGGTCTCGGCATTTATGACCAGCTCGTCGGCGGCGAACTCGAATTCCAACCCCGCGGGCTTCCCCGCCATTAACGGATCGGGCAAGAAAAACTTCCTTCCGATCTGGACGGGCGCGAGTAAGCTGGGCAACTCGAAGCTGTTCCAGACAGCGGCGGGAAATGTCGGCATTGATACCACCACGCCGGGATCTACCCTCGATGTGAACGGAAGCGGGAATTTTGCCGAGACGCTGACCGCCGGCGCCGCTTCGATCAGCGGTAACATCGCGGCCAGCGGCAACATCAATGCGGACGAAGGAATCACGGCGGCTGGCGCTGTGTCGGGCGTGCAAGGGCTCTTCGGAAATTCCACCAGCGACGCCAACTCGGCAGTGGGTGTGAACCAGGGCGCGGGACTCTCCGCGACCGCAGGTATCAACCATAATTCGGGGAATTTGTCGTATGGAGTCTCCGGGCAGAGCTATAGCGAGTTTGGAGTCGGAGTTCTGGGCTACGGCGTCAATTTCAGCAACACCTATCAGGAGCTTGCCGGGCTTGAACCCTTTGGGGTCGCTGGAGACGCCCAGGATTGGAGTGGGGTAATTCCGGTCGGCGTGTGGGGGACAGCGGACTCGGGGGCCGGCGTCGCCGGTGAAAACAACAGCACGACCGAGGCCGCCGGCGTGTTCGTGAACTTCAGCACCGGTTCCGGTTCTCTGGCCTTTGAAGCGGAAGGCAAGAATGGTCACTGCACCATGGACACCAAAGGCGACCTGGTGTGCACAGGAAGCAAGTCGGCGGCAGTGAAGCTGCCCGACGATCGTTGGGTGCGGCTTTACGCGGTGGAGTCACCGGACAACTGGTTCGAGGATTTCGGAGCAGGCCAGCTTTCCGGCGGCAAAGCCACGATCGCCCTCGACCCAACCTTCGCCGCCACGGTCAACAGCGGCCTGGATTACCACGTGTTCCTGACGCCGCGCGGCGACTGCAAAGGTCTCTATCTTGCGGCGGAAAATGCCGGTGGTTTCGAGGTACGCGAACTGGGCGGGGGAAACTCCAGCGTTGCCTTCGACTACCGCATCGTTGTCCGGAGAAAAGGCTACGAGAACATTCGTATGGAGAATGTGACCGAAACTCAGCAGAAGATCGCGGCCTCCGATGAACGCTTACTCACGCAGAAAAACCGAGGCGGAGTGAAGCCTCCGGTCCAGACCGTCGCACGTCGCAGTCAGAACGCGAAACGATAGGAAACCTGAGGAGAACTGATCGATAGATACCCATCCTGGCGTCGCAGGAGCGACGCCAGGATGGGAAAGTTTGCGTCTGGCGTTCGCTTCAATTTTGGCCGAGGTGAAGAACCATGTACCGCTCGTCAATGTAGCGATCGCCGATTTTCAAAGCCCGAACTTCGTGACCCCAGGTTTCAAAACGCAGGGAGCGATACAGACTGATGGCCGCAACCTGCGTAGCGGTGACGGAGATCATGATCTGCTCCACTCCTGAAACTTTTGCAGCGCGCGCCAGAATCGCCCGCATCATGCTGCGGCCGATACCCTTTCCTCGCGCTGCGGCGGTCAGATAGACGCCCCAAATGCGGCCTTTGTGACGCGACTTGATTCCCGGTTCGCGAAAAAAACCGGCAGTCCCGGCGAGGGCACCTTCGAGAAATGCGCCGACGACGAAGTTGTTGACCGGGTCGGAGGACAAACGGGCTTTCACGTCGTTGAAGCTGAGTTTGCGGTGTTCTTCCGCGGATGCACTGAAAGCCTGCGGATCGAACTCCAGCGCCTCCAGCCTGATTTTCCAGTAGGCCTCGGCGTCGTCGCCGGTGAGAAAGCGGATCTCGGCCGGTTGAGTGTCCTGGTTTTCGGCCATCATCGGTTTCCATCATACCTGCACAAGGATCGGCCGACATCAATGCCACTAGTGCTTTTCCACAAACTTCTTGAGCAGCACGACCACGCCCGGCCAGCCGCCGCTGTAATCCCTGCGGGCGACGGGCAGCTTCGCCAAGCCACTGTGTGTGACCTTCACTCTGGTGCCTACGGCGCTCGGAGTAAGGTCCCACCGAACCAGGGTGCGCTGGGCGGGATCGTCGTTCCAGTTGGCGAACCAGGTATAGGTGAGCAGGCGCGGCGGGTCGTACTCGAGAATTTCGCCGCTGGCCTCGAAGTCGGTGACGCCGTTGATGGCCTTGCCGCTGTGAGCTGTCTTGAAACGCCAGCGCCCGCCGGGCCTTGCGTCGAATTCCCACAACTCGGCGCGGCAGGCGTCGTCGCTCCACCATCGCAAAAGCTGGCGGGGATCGGTCAGCGCCTGAAAAACGCGTTCGGGAGGAGCAGCGATATCGACCTCGCTGACAATGGCGTCATGGTCGGGCGTGATATTGGGGCTGGTCATCGGTTTCCTTCGTTTGGTGATTTCTCTACCCACCGTCTCAAATCTTCGAGTACACCCGGCCACCCGCTGGCATAATCTTTGCGCGCCTGCGGCTCGGCTGTGAGTCCGCTGTGCGTCACTTTCACGTGCGTGCCGGACGGAGTGGGCGTCAGTTCCCAACGAACCACGGAACGATGCTTAGGATCGTCGTGGAAATTGGCAAACCACGTATAGACCAATAGTCGCGGCGGGTCAATTTCAAGTATCTCGCCCTCGTGGCGGATTACATCGAAGCCGTGATGCGGTTGGGTAGGGCGCATTTCGAGAAACCACTGGCCGCCGAAGCGTGCGTCCATTTCGTAGGCGTCGAGCGCGGGAGCGCGACGCAAGACTTCCTTGGCGTCCGTGATGGCTTTGAACACGCGCCCGGGCGGCGTGGCGATTTCGATTTCCGAAACAATCGCGTCCGGATCTTGCCTGCCCTCCGTTTCGAGATGCGCCAGGTACGGTTCGCCTTTCCCCTTCTCGATATAATTCTTGAGACTGGTTATGAGCACGTGATTCCAGCCGTCCGTGCAGCGACGAAATGATCCTTCTCGGTTCTGCCAGTCGAGGTGGGCGAAGTCCACGTCCGTTCCGTCGGCCGGGTTCGGCGACAAACGGAAACGGATCGTGGTTCCCACCCAATCGCTGACCCCTTGATAGTCCTGCTCCGTACACTTCCACTCGACCAACTTATTCGGAATGAGCTTCTCGATGCGCATGATGGCATAGCCGTCCAAAGCGCCGCTGGAGCTCTTGAATTCAAACTTCGCCCTTCCTCCAGTTTTCCGATCCATCGTGCAATCCGGCGTCCACCATTGGGAGACGTGTTTCTGATCGGTCAGCGCCTCATAGACCCTGGCCGGTAAGGCATTCACGCTGAATTTGTAAGCAATTTGGGGCATCGTGTTCACGGCTTGCGCTGCAGTTCGAAGTGTTCGTGCATCTGTTTAGTGCCGTCCTTGTCGAGGAACGTCCACTCCTCGGAGTGATGATTGGCGTCCGTGATAGTAAAGACCAAATGTTGCATGTGGCCGGGCGTGCCTGCAAGGTTGGTGACGTCAAGGAAATCAAAGGTCAGAGTCTTGCCATCGGGAGACATGGTTCCCAACATGCGCGGCTGGTTGCCGGTGGCGCAATAGTGCGTCATCATCAGGCGGTCTCCGTCAAGGTGGAACATAGTGATCATGTCTTCGTCACCCTGAATCTCGCTCATAACCGCGGAGCCGTTGGAGACGACGCGAAAGGAAACTTGGACCGGCTTGTTGCCCATGCCTTTGCCTTCCCATGAGCCGGCGAGAGTGGTCAGTTGACGGAAGGATTTCTGCGCATCGGATTCCGCCCAGGCCGTCGCCGCCAACGCAACTGACAAAATGCAAACTGCGATGCGAAGCAATTTCATTGTTAGACTCTCCTTAAGGTTGGATGTTTTGTTGACTTCGGAACAGAAACTTTTCGGGACGCAGCGGCTAGTTCTTTTGCGTACTCGGATTCAACAAAATTCTTCAGGCTAGCCAGATTGGCGCGCCAGAATACGCGATATTGTTCCAGCCAGGAATCAACCGCCTGCAGAGGTCCCGGATTAAGCTGGTAGAGCCGGTGACGTCCCTCGCGCCGTTCCTGCACCAGATGAGCGCGGCGCAGAAGCCGCAAGTGCTTCGAAACCGCCGGACGCGACAGCGGAAAGGCCCGGGCGATTGCGCCCGCCGGCTGGCTTCCCTGCCGCAGCAATTCGAGCACGGCGCGGCGCGTGGGATCGGCTAAGGCGGCGAAAGCCGCGTTCACGGAATATGTAACCGATCGGCGACGCATAACATGTGACTATACGGTTACGCATTGACCGGTGTCAAGAGCCACGCGCGGCGGGGCACTCTTCCCCGCGATAAAGAATCTATTGGGCACGGAAGGCCGCCCCGGAACTACAATAAAGTCATGAAGGATGCCTTAATCATCGCCGGGCGCGAATTCCGCTCTCGCCTCATCGTTGGAACCGGGAAGTACAAGTCTTTCCAGGAAAGCGCGCGCGCCATAGAAGCCAGCGGCGCTGAAATGGTCACTGTAGCCGTGCGGCGGGTAAATCTCGACCGCAGCAAGGAGTCGCTGCTCGATTACATTGACCCCAAGCGGTACTTCCTGCTGCCCAATACGGCGGGCTGCTACAGCGCCGACGAAGCCATCCGCACCGCGCGCCTGGGCCGCGAGGTCGGACTATCGGACTGGATCAAACTGGAAGTGATCGGCGACCAGGCGACCCTCTATCCCGATGTCCAGGCCACGCTCGAGGCGACACGGGTTCTGGTCAAGGAAGGCTTTACCGTGCTGCCATACACGTCGGACGATGTCGTGTTCGCCAAACGACTGCTCGAGGCGGGAGCGAGCGCGATCATGCCGCTGGGGGCGCCGATCGGCAGCGGGTTGGGCGTACAGAATGCGGCGAATATTCGCATTCTCCGCGAAATGATCAGCGGCGTGCCGCTTATTTTAGACGCCGGTGTGGGGACGGCGTCCGACGCCGTGATCGCAATGGAACTGGGAGCTGAGGCGGTGCTGATGAATACCGGCATCGCGGGCGCGCAAGATCCGGTGCTGATGGCCGAGGCGATGAAGCATGCGGTGCTTGCCGGACGTGAGGCCTTTCTCGCCGGGCGCATGGCGAAGAAGTTGTATGCGACCGCGAGTTCACCCCTCGAAGGCGTGGTGCGTTGAGCGCGCTCGGCCGGCGCGGAAAAAATCAAAAGGCGGCCAACGTGGCCGCCCCAAGCTTCCCGAATTCCGGCCAACTCACAACATCTTCGTGCTATCTATGTGAATCGAGCTGCCCATGATTTCTCCCGTAACGGCAACATGATGCCCCTCGTGTCCCTTCAAGGCATCGGGATTATCCACGGTCAGCACTTTCTTATCGCCGTCGGTCACGATGACGTACTTGGCGCCCTTGGCGATGCACTTGTTCACGCAGTCGCCGTGACCGTCCTTGGCGCCTTTGGCCGCGCACATGGAGTCACTGACATAGCCGTTCACGGTGGTGGAATCGGCGGCATACGCCAAGATCCCGACAAACAAGGACGCAGCAACCAACAGCAAGAAACCTTTCCTCATAACAGACTCCTCTCCTTAGCGGTTGAACCGCGAAATTAGACTGGCATGAAATCCCAAAACGACGCCGCACTTCCCCGCTGCTGGGGCGTGTGCGCTTCAAATAAGACCTTCGTAAGAATTTGCGGCAACTATATCACAGCTCAGCGCGGTAAGAGCCGTGGCGGCGCAGATTTTACTTTCTGGCAGTTCTAGATTCGGAAACCGGCGGCGGCTGTTGGGCGGGGGAAACGTAAATCACCTCGCCAGGACGCGCGTAATGCAACTGCTCGCGGGCTTCTTTCTCGATCATCTTGGGATCGCTTTGCAGAGCCCTGATCTGTTGCGCAGAGCTGTCGTTTTCCTTCTGCAGCCCGTCAATTTCTTTCTGCAGGCTCTCATATTCCGCTTTCTTCTGGCGATAAACGACCATGCCGTTGGCACCGAGCATCACGTGTGCAAAGAGCCAGACGGTGAGCACGACCACTCCCCCGGTCGCCAGGCGGCGTCGAACACCGTAAAGAACGGCCGCGGTCGGCCGCGCTTTTTCTTTCAGGCTATCTACCCAAGCCTCGGCCTGCGGAGCGCGTTCGATCAGGCCGCGCAGCCCGTCTTCCGGACTCGGCAGGATTCGAAGCTTCGCCATGGATTTTATATGGAGATTCATGATTCGGCTGCGGCGCTGGCCTGTTGCCGCGTCGCTTATTGGATTCAGCTCCAGCTTTCCAGTGAAATGCTCAGGTGCCTTCTGCGTCAAGCGGAAGTTTTCGCGTTGCCGCTAAAGAGAACCAACTTTGACAAATGCGCGGCCCAAACCGGTGAGGGGGAGCGCCACCCGCCGGCTTCGACTACAATGAAAAACCGCGAAAGGCTGACCTATGACCGAGAAGAGAGTCGTAATGACCACCGCCGGCTCGGTGGATGAAGCCCGCCGGATTGCCGAATACCTGATCGAGCGCAAGCTGGCGGCCTGCGTGAATATCGTGCCCAAGGTGGTTTCCATCTATCGCTGGAAGGGGAAAACGGAAGAAGCCGAGGAATGGCTTTTGTGGATCAAGACTGCGGCCGCTTTTGAGCGGGTACGCGATGCCATCCTGGAGATACACTCCTACGAACTGCCGGAGTGCCTGGCCATAGCGATCGAAGATGGAAGTCCCGCGTACCTCAAGTGGCTTGACGAGGCTTCGCAGCAAGGATGAAAAAGGGCGCCAATCGCCCACTGGCGGTGATCGGCGCACCCGATCCTTTTCCGCGCGGGATCAGCTCGCTCAGCGTGGCCAGAGCCAACCGAAGCTGCCGGCTGTCAGCAGACCGTAGATCAAGCCATCAATGACCTCTTTGATTGTCGCCGACCATCTTTGCCCTTTCCAAATGCCGTCGCTCAAATGGCCCAGGCCGTAAGCCATGAAGGCGACGGAACCGGCCACGCGAAAGACCATCAGATAGTTGGAGCCGGGCGCGAGCGTGCGCCCGCTGATGTAGGCCACGAAGACGCCAATCACAATGCAGAAGAGAAACCACTGAATCAGGAACTTCGGCAGCGCCGGCGGGCCGCTGGGGAAAATGGTCATGAAGCCGACGGGGCCCTGCTTGTATTTCTCCATCGTTTCCGGAGACTTCATCTGCTTGTGCGTGCAGTAGGGGAAGACATAAGCGCCGGGCGTGAGATTGGCCCGCCGGAGCGCCGCCAGGGTTTCGTTTTCGTCCGGCAGTTGACGATAGTCGCTGCGATGATACGTCAGCACAGTGTGCATAACGGAGCTGACAATGAACACGATGACCGCCGACACAACGATCGGCGCCCAGAGAGCAGTGATAGGGACCATGCACAGCCTCCTTCACAACGCGAAATTGAGCTAAGGAATTTCGCAGCGAGCCTACGCTTTTGTAGGGTTCCGGTCAAGGGCGCTCGGGCTTGTGCCCGAAAGCGGCCGCCCTTCCCTTTTCAGGACACAGCGCTCAGGGAGGATCATTTTATGGACACAACCTTCATATACTGTGGCCTATAGTGGTTTTTGGAGGTGTCTATGGCTGTGGAACACGCGAGGTTTTTCCTCGGATTGACGCTCCTGCTCGTCGTCGGCGCGTGGCCGCTTGCCGTCCCGGCGCAGGACGGCACGAGCAAAACCAACTCCGTAACCGGCTGTCTTCAAAAAGGCGTGGAACCCGGAGGCTTTACCATTACCGGCGAAGACGGCACGGTGTGGGAGCTAACAGGAAAAGTGGATGCCGCTCATGTGGGGCATAAGGTCACCGTCAGCGGCCATTCTGTGCAGAAATCGAAGACCGACGAGGCCAAGCTGGCCGACGATGAGAAGCAGGAAGCAAACGGGAAACCCTACGCTGATTTCCGGGTGAGCAGCCTGAAGATGATCAGCGAATCGTGCCCATAGTAAACCGCCATTTCGACAATCGGGTGGAGCGAACCCGCTCCACCCGTTGATCTGATTCCTGGCCAACGGCATTCCCCGTGTTGTGATTCGAAGCAGGCCGCGCCACGGTCGCGTTTTCAACGGTGGTTACGCCTCTCCGGCGTTGGTCAAGGCGGCGACGGCGTCATCCAATGTGGGGAAAATCAGAAAGAGCGAGTCAACTTTAGTGATCTCGAACAATCGCGCGACCCGTTCATTCACGCCGCAGAGAGCGACCTTCCGTCCCGCCTTCTGGCGGGAGATGTAAGCGCTCACCAGCGATCCCAGCCCGGAGGAATCAATGTAGGGAACTTCGGACAGATCGAGGATCACGATGGGAGCATTCTCCTCGCGGCGCAATGCGTTTTGAAACTGAAACAGGTTTTCCGTGGTCAGTGGCCCCTTCAGCCAAAGCACACCCTCGCCTCCGACCGAATTCAGCCGTTCGACTTCCAGGGGACGCGCGGCCATCGTGCGATTCTATGGCAGGCGTGCCGATTGAGCAAGCTGTCAGTGTGGCCTGGAGCTATTTTTTCCTTTTGCGGATGCGCACCTCGAAGCTGACCACGCCGTTGTAGTCGCGCACCGCCAGAATCGAGACGTTGCGGGTGACGTTGTATTCCGCTTGAATGATCTGCTGCGAGGTCTGTGAAACGTTCGTGGTGTAGGTCAGAGTGAGGTTGTCTTTGACCTGCTGCTCGATCGTGACCGCCGGGGTTGAAGTGGTCGGCGAGGTTTCAGTGTTCATGCCCTGGGGATCGATCTTGATGTGGCTAATCCCGAACAGGCTGCGCGAGCGGTTGCTCAGCGCGGAGTTCAACGCCTCCGACAAAACAGCACTGGCAGCCTGGGAGGCGAAGGGCGATTGTCCGGATTGCGACAATTGCGCCGACTGCTGCTGGGTCTGGCCGAGCGCCAGCAAGCTGATGATATCGGCGGTGGCCAGCGGCGGCTCCGAGTGATAGGTCATGTTTAGCTTATCCGCCGAGCCGTTCAGGTTGACCGTGATGTCGTAGTCGCGAACGTGAGTGGAAGCCTGCAGATCGAGCACGGGCGTGGTGGTCACGGGATTGGTGAAGGTCACGTCGCCGCGTTCCAGGCGGTACTTGGTGCCGTTGAAATAAATTTCGCCTTCGATGATGTCGGCCCGTCCCAGCAGGACCGGCTTGGCGGCTGTGCCGCGCAGATGAAGGTCGGCGTCGCCGGAAAGCCTTACCACCGCGGTCTGCATCTGCAGTTCGGGTGTGGTGCTGACGTGCACGTCCATGCGGATGCGATTGAGCAGCGGGTTCGTCTGGGGAAGAGCGGGGCTTTGCGCGCTTCGCTCCAAATACGACCCGAAATCAAAACCGGGCGCGATTGCGAGCTTGGTCACGGTAATATCGCCCGAGAGAACGGAGGCCGATTGCGTCCCGGCAAAACGCAGTTGGGCGTTGGTTATGGAGCTGACACCGGCCGGATAGCGCACGCGCACATCCTGGGTATCGAGAGTCAGATTGAAGTTCAGCTGGCGGTTATAGAGATTGGCATAACCGCCAAAGCTCACCGAGCCGCCGCCCACGTGCGCGGTCAGAGACTCGATCTGCAGCCGGTCCTGATTGAACACGAGCGATCCGTTGATATCGCTCAATGCGCTGGGAAGGTCTTTGTACGCTACCGAGCCGGCTGTGATCTGCAGGCGGCCGGCCGTGGTCGGATGGGCCATCGTACCCGCGACGTTCAGGTTGACGGTAACCACTCCCGAGGAGGTGAAGTCAGGATTCAGGATCTGAATCAACTGCAGGTTGGCATGGCCCTCCGCATGCAATTCTAATTCGCGGGGGGCCTTTAATTGCACGGCGCCGCCGACGGTGAGGTCGGTTCCTTCCCCTATCAAGTGAAAGTGTTCGAGCGTAAGCGATTGCTTCGCAATGGCGAAACGAATGGGGCCGCTGTTGCGCGCCTTAATGTTGTCAACATCCGCGGCAAACTCGCTGAGATTACCGGCAACTTGCAATTCCGACGGCTTAAGCAACGGTCCCTGCAACTGCAAGTCTCCCGCGACGGCAGAGTGACCGGTTAAATGGCTTTGGAGGTAAGCGCGCAGTAACGAATCCACGTCGAGATGGTTGAAATGGAGATAGACTGTGGCCGGCCAGTCTTCCCGCAGACGGATATCGCCATCTATATCCAGCTGCGCGTTCCGGGATTGCGCGCGCCCTGCCAGATGAAGGTCGGCGCCCTGGGTGGCAGCGTCGAATGTGTAGTCGCCGGCAGATTCACCTTCGAACATGAGGTCGTGCAATCGAAGTTTGGCGCTAATCGCCGGGGCTTCCAGCGTCCCTTTGCCCTGCGCGGTGAAGTCCATCTGCCCTTCGATGCGCACACGGGTTCGCTGAAGCTGAGGAACGCGCATCAAATCAAAACCGGTCCCGCTGACGTCGAATTGCACGGCATGGCTGGTGAAGTTATAGGCTCCCGAGCCCGTGACATGGGCTTCATAGTGGGTCAGATGAAAGTCGCGCAGAGATACTTCTCCGTTCCCAAATTGCAAGGTGGAATCGAAGTGCTGAAACGGCTCACCTCGCATGGTTGCGTGCGAAAGCTCGATGCGAGCCTGCCCTTGAGGATCCGCCCGCGTTCCCCGGGCTTGTAGCGACAAGTTCATGGCCCCGGTCACGGGATAGTCATAACCAGCCAACGCCAGGGTTTCGCTTACATCGGTGTTGCGCATCTCCAGGTGAGCCGTCAGCGGGCTGTTTGAAGTAAACCGCCTCTCTTGCAATCCCAGGCTGAAATCGAAATTGATGGCTGTGTTGCCGTGCCGCAAGATGCCGTTGTGGGCCGCGAAGAGATGGGGCGAAAGCTGGACGTCAGCGGTGAGGTAGTCCCAGGGCAGTTCCTTGCGTGGCACGGATGCGGTTGCCGGAAGGATAAACTCAAAGTTCTCCGATTGAATTCTGCCGGCCAGGGTGATGTCGGAAACCTTGCCGCTCGCCGTGCCCTCGAAGTAGGCCCGGCCCTGCAAGCGAACCGGAACACGATCCTGGTAACCGGAAGCCTGTAAAATGGGCTCCCATTCACTTAAATCTCGGGTGCTGAGGGAGAACCTTAAAGCTGTGCTGGAAGAGAGCGTGCCCTCGGCCCGGACTTGGGTAGAGCGGGTAGAAGCGTTGAACTCCGAGAGTTGGAGGTCCGAGGTCGCATGGCGATAGAAGCCGCGGACGTGGGCATTCAGCGGCAATTGTGCCGGCGCGAGTTTCACCGGAGCGACAACATCCACCGCAATCTCGGTTTCCGCCCTGCGAATCGAACCGCGCCAGTGGCTTTCCAGGCTTCCATTGGTGGCGCCGGCCAGATTCAGGCGGTGAAACGGGCGGGCAGCCGAAGAAAGCGCGATAGCGATCTCATTGGCGGACAAGTCCTTCAGCCGTAACCGAACACTTCCTTTTTCTTCTGGCGCGTTGCGCGCCGCCTTGCCGGTGGGAGGCGGAGCAAGCCAGTTGACGACATCGGCATCGCCGCTGACTTCTCCTCCCAGCAGCTTTGCCTGGATCTGCGACAGCACCAGCCGCTGACGAGTAACATTGAAATCGCTGTTCAGAGCGGCATTGCGCAGCGCGAAGGATTGATCCCGCCATTCGAAGTCTTTCAGCGACAGCTTGCCCGCGGAAGAAAACTCCTGCGCGTCCCATGAGCCTCGCCCGCTGACCTGAAGCACACCTTGGCGCAACGTACGCTGCCGCGCAATCGCGCTGGCCTCTGCTAGATCAATGGTAGCGATGTAAGCGCCGGTGATCTTAGGCTGGCGAAAATCCTGCAACTGCCCGCTGGCTTCAAGACGGGAGCGGCCGGAGGTCGCAGTCAGCGCCTTCACGACAACGCCGTTCTGGCTCAGACTGAAGTGCGCCTCGAGCATCCAGGCCACGGGCCTATAGTCCTGAAATTCCGTGCCTATTTTTCCCAGCAGCAGATTAGTTTCATAGCGCCGATGGAGAAGTGAATAAGCCATGTCGGCGGAAACATCGTTGATGGTGCAATCAAGAGGGGTTTTCTGATCGTTCCATAGGAACTCCCCTTTGCGTATCTCCAGTTGTCCGATCGAGAGCGAGAACAATTTCTCCAGCGCCGACTCGCTCGATATGGACTTCACCTTCGGCTCAGGCTGGTTGGTGGTTCCGTCCGGATACACGATGATGTGAACGACCGGGCGATCCAGCACGACGGAGGAAAATCCGAATTCCGCGCCCAAGGCCGAGATGACCTTAATTCCCGCGACTAGCCGGTCCACGTGCGCGTAGGGAACTTCGCCCGGCGCTTCGCGCCCGTGGATGGTGAGATCGCGAACATCTACTTTGAGGCGAAGCGGAATGGAGTGAAAACCACCCAACTCGACCCGTCCGCCTGTGACCCGCTCCAACTCGGCGATCAGGCGGCGGCGCACCATGGATTGAAAGGAGTCGGTCGTCGAGTACCACAGCGCCCCGCCGAACACAAGAATGCCGGCCGCTGTTGCAACCAGCAGATAATTCTGAAACCTGCGCCAGCGCGGGTTGGCGCTGGGTTCGGTCATTGCGGCTGGCTCCCGGGACTGGGCGCCGTTGTTTCGGTGTGAATTTCGCTACCCGATCGGAGGTTGTGCAGCCAGGCAACGAGCAGTTCATTCACCTTTCGCTGGGTGAGGACTTCCTTGATGCGCGAGCTGGCATCGGCGAGGGGAACTGCGGGCGCTCCGGATTGGCGAAGCTCCGGCAAGAGTTCCTGGTTGTAGTAAGCTTCGATCGATTTCGAATCGATGTTCACATTGGGCCGCAGGCGAGCGTCCACCAGGCGCATCACATCGAGTTGGAGAGCTACACGCCGATGCAGCTCTTGTGCACTCAGCCCATAGCGCGCGAGGGCAGATTTCCATCCCTGCTCGCTTTCGGCCTCTGGATAAAGTTTTCGTATCTCCGCGATCCGCTTCTCTACCTCGTCCTCCGGAACGTGAGGGAAATCGGACGCCCTCATTTGCTGGCGCAGCAATTCCTGATCAATGAGTTCATCGAGAATTGCCTTCGGATCCGGCGCCTGATCCGGCGGGCGGCCATCGGCGAAGGCCGCGTAGCGCTGGGCATCCACCCAATCGCTCAGCAGAATGATATGGCCATTGACCGTGGCCACAATACGGTCGATGACCTCACCTGCCTCAGCCGCACATGCCAAAAGCACAGCCAAAAGGAAGAATCGCAGCGGAAACCCTCGCGTCATCAGAAGCTTTGTCCAATACTAAAGTACACGTTGAAGTGGCTGGCGTGCTGAGGTACGAAAGTACTCGTCGCATTGCCCTGGCTGTTGGTGACGGTTTGCGAGCTGGGAAATGCCGGCGGATTGATATTGTATCCAAAATCGAAGCGTACCGGGCCGATGGGCGTTTTGTAGTGCACGCCCACGCCGACTGCATGCGAAATGTAGCTGTAGTTGCACTGCGCGGCGGTAGCCTGCTGCAGGCAAAGCTGCGGATCCTTCTGGCTCCAGCGCAGAAGATTGTCCAACATGCTTCGACCATCTGTGAAAACGTTGCCCGCGTCTTCGAACAACGCGAAACTCAGGTTGTCCTGGAAAAACGGCAGCGTCGTCGGAGGAAACCGGAGTTCCACGTTATTCAGAAAAAGCGCGCTGCCTCCCAGGGGGAAACCGGTTGTGGGATCGCGCGGGCCTGCCTGATTCAACCCGAAACCGCGATGGGAGTTGCCGCCGCCGCTGAAGAAGCGCTCCGGCAAGGGGATTACTGTAGTGGATGTACAGGTGGTCGTCGGGTCAGGACAAGTCTGCCCCGGCGGCAGGGTGACGGTATTTCCGAAGGGCGTTTCCACTCCGATACGGAGGGAGCGCGCGATGACGTATTTTTTCTCCCGCGGCCGGTTCTTGCCGAAGGCGTAGTAGGTTGTGTTCTGGGCAAGGATGCGGCTGAAATCGGCCTCCGAGCCGAAGACACTGGAAGCCACAGCGGCGTCCACGGTCGTGTAGCTTCCCTTGGTGGATTCCAGGTCATTGTCCCGTTTGTTGCGGATGTAGCTGAAACCCGGCTCGCCCACCCGCACGGGAAGAGAAAGCAGGGGAATTTCAGCGGGGCTGATCTCGATGTTGCTGGCTTTCACGCGCCGGTAGGTGAAGCGATAGTCCATGGTCGTGGTTTTGTTAATGAGTTCCTCCGCCTGCACAGACCCTTCCAGGCGTTGCGAAGTGAAAGTTGTCACGTCGAGCGTGTTGTCGTAGAACGCCGTAAATGAGAGTTTCCAATCCGTGCTGTTGAACCACCGGGGAGCGGTGTAACTGATGAGGCCGCGTTGCTGCAGGCTGCCAACATCGGCTTTGAATGTGATGGTGTGATTCCGCCCGCGGAAATTGATCCGCGTCATTTCCAGCGAGACTCGCGGACTCACGCCGGTGTTGCCCAAGGCCTGATTGCTGCCGACGGCCGAAGGCTGGCCGGTCTGAAATTCCAATCCCACGCCGTAGTTGAAGGTGTAGCGTTTCGCCTCCTGAATATCAATCAGCACATTCTTCTGAGGCTCGGCGCCATCGGGATTCTGGACCGCGGTTTCGACCTGGCTGAAGATGCCGAGATCGTAGAGCCGCCGCTGTGTGTCCAACATGTCTATTTCGCTGAGCGGGTCGCCGGGATCGGTTTGGATTTCGCGCTGCACCACATAGGGACGGGTAAAATTCAACCCCGACGTGAATACCCGGTTCACAAATACCTGGTCGCCTTCGCGAACCGTGAAAGTCACATCCATGCGGTTGGGTGGCGCTTCGCTGGGTTTGGCGGCCGCTTCGAAGTTGGCGTGCGGAAATCCATGGTTGTAGTAATAGTTCAGCAGGTTGTCCCGGTCCTGCGCGATGGTGGATTCAGAAAAAGGCTGCCCCACGGCGGTTTGAATCACGTCGGGGCGCAGCTTGTCTTCCGGGAACGTGTCGTTCCCTTCGATGTGGAATGCGCCCACCAGAATCTGGGGACCTTCGTCCACCGTGATTTTGACGGCCAGGTCGTTCTCCCGGCCGAGGTAATCCTCTATCACCTCGGGCGTGATCTTGACTTGCTGAAATCCGTTGGAGCGGTAGAGGTCTTGCAGGGCGGCGACATCGCCGCTCAGCAACGCCTGGCTGAAGCGGCCGTTCGAAAGCAATCGGCCGGCCGGCTGCATCTGCATTCGGGGGCGAAGCTGATCGCTCAAAAAATAGTTGTTTCCCACTAGCTCGATCTTCACCAGTTTGTGCCGCGCCCCCGCAACGATCACATAGGCGATGCGCAACTCGTCCCCGGCAGGATCGGTGTTGCGCTTCAGTCCGACCCTGGCTTCGAAGTAACCGCGGCTTTGCAGATAGTTGAGCAGGTTACGCCGCCCCTCGTTGAGCAGATCTTCATCCACCGCGTTCTCCTCGAAAATCGGAACATTTTTCTTGAGCACCCGGTGGCTGATCTTGAAACCCTCCGCGACAACGTCGACCTTCGGTCCGGGAGTGATCTGGAAGGTATAGTCCACAGCGTTAGCCGCAGGCCGGTAAGACCTTGCCGTGACGACGACCTGAGCCAGCAGGCGATTTTGCTTCTGGTACTTCTTGCGCAGCCGATCCAGAGCATTCGAAACGCGTTGCACGGAAACCGGCTCGCCCGTTTCCATTTTCGCGATGTGCTGGATGTCACCCGCCGGGAACCCGGGGTTGCCGTTGATCTTGACCACGCCGACGTGCGCCTGCGCGCCGGGGTTCACGTGAAACAGGATCGTGATCTGCTGACGCTCGGGATATTCCTGCTCGGTCTCACTGACCGACGAGCGGTAGAAGCCGTTCTGCTCCATAAGGTCTCTGATGCTGGCCAGGCCGCGATCGAGCTTTTCCAGCGTGAACAACTCTCCTAGCTGCAGCTTCGAGGCATTGACGATCTGCGCGGCGGTCGGCCGGTTTGGGGCGCCGTCCACACGGACCTCGCCTACGAAGTAGCTGGGCGCAGTCACAAAGGAGAGCGACACCATGCCGTCGCGAGTATGCTCCGCTTCCACTCGAATGTCGGCGAAGCGCCCGGTGGCATAGAGACGGTGGATGCTTTGCCGGACGAGCTCGCGATCAAGCGGTTCGCCGACTTTCTGAGGAATCAGGTTGAGGAAGCGTTTCTGATCGGCAGCGGCGGGAATGGCGGGCCAGGTAACGTTCGACACCACCAGGCCCTGATAGAAATCCATAGCGTCGTGCACCGGGATGGCCTGGGACGCAGCATCGCTGGGTCGCTGCCCCGGTCCGCTGAGGCGGCTCGCCGTCGCCGTCAAGGCAAAGCCTGGCATCAGCGCCAGTGCAGCTGGAATTGCGAGCCAAGCTCCCCTCAGTTGCAAACAGGCTCCTCAACGCGCACGCCGCTACCTATTAGCTTCGATGAAACCCGCGTGCGCCAATGTTGTCCCCGATCTTAGCGGCTTACCTTCGACCACGAATCTGACTGGCACCTATAATAATGGCTGGGAAGCGGCTGACTGGTGACCTCCTTGGAACCGGATGACAGATATTCGCGGCAGGTGCTTTTCCGTGGAATTGGTGCGGAGGGGCAACGCAGGCTGGCGGAATCGCGGATTGCGATCGCCGGCTGCGGCGCGACCGGTTCCGTCTTGGCTTCGCTGCTGGCGCGAGCCGGCGTGGGCACGATTCGCATCATTGATCGCGACTACGTGGAGCAGAGCAATTTGCAGCGGCAATCGCTGTTCGAGGAAGCTGACGCGGCCGATTCCTTGCCCAAGGCGATTGCCGCAGCCAGGAAAATCGCGGGGTTCAATTCTCAGATCGTGGCCGAGCCTAAAGTGGCGGACTTAACGCCGGCCAATATCGAAACTTTGTTGACTGGCGCACAGCTGATTCTGGACGGCACCGATAACTTCGAGACCCGGTACCTGATCAACGATTTCGCGGTGAAGAATTCCCTGCCCTGGATTTATACCGCCGCCGTCGGCAGCTATGGCATCACGCTGAACATATTACCCGGTAGAACGGCTTGCCTGGCATGTCTTTTCCCCGAGCCACCGCGGGGAACGATCGAAACCTGCGAGACGGCTGGAATTCTGAATTCAGCCGTCCACGCGATTGCTGCGGTCGCCGCAACCGAGGCGTTAAAGCTCCTGGTGGGCGCGGAAGATCGCCTGCGGCGGACCTTGCTCTCCCTCGACGTGTGGAGCAACGAGCGCGCGGAGATAGCGACCGGCTCGCCGCGTCCCGGCTGCCGAGCCTGTGGGCAGCGGGAATTCCCCCACCTCGCGGGCGCCGGGCGCCCGCACATTACCCTGTGCGGCCGAAACTCGGTGCAAATTCATGAGCGCGACCGGCCCATCGATCTGGCCAGGATGAGCGAGACCCTGAAGCCGCATGGCGCCGTCCGGCATAACGCCTTCGTCCTGAAATTCTGGCGGGAACCCTTTGAAATGACGCTATTTCCCGATGGCCGGGCCATTATCAAGGGCACAACCGATGCGGCTGTGGCCAGAAGCCTCTACGCCCGCTACGTTGGATCCTGACAAAAGCCGCGCCCAGAGCGGCATTTCGGGTGTATGATGCTGGCAACAGGTTTCGCGGGCAGGCTCGATTTGCCCTCCGCCGATTCCCCACTGGCGTCTGAGCAACTGCCGCGGAGTCTCATTACCCAATTCTGTGGAGGATGTATGCGTCTATTCACCGCTCTAGCCTTGCTGGTGCTTCTTTCTGGTTTCGCCGCAGGTCAAGTCGCCGTCATTGGTGGAACCGCTGGCTACTGGTCACCCGCGTACGGCGTCTATGCCGCGCCGTTTGTTCCGCTCGTGGTCACGCCGTCGGTTACGCTTTCGACGGTCTCACCCTCGGCAGCGGGAGCCACAAACGCGACGTTTGGCAACGTTGCCGGGGCCACCAATGCCACGCTATCGAATGAATTCGTTTCATCGCAGCCTGCGGTTGGCGTCTATACGCAACCGGTGTGGTACGGACCATCGAGCGAGACTGCGACCTCCGGCGTTGCAATGGCCGAAGGGCATCACATGCAGAAGGCCCAGGGCCTGGATTTCGGTATCGCCTCCTGGCCAAGCAGCCGAGGCGCTGCGGGTTTGATGGCCGGCTCGGGTGCGAAGAAAGCATCCCACACCTACACCAACCAGGACATTGATCAGGTGAATCAGAAGACCGGTATCGTCAAGTGGGATGGCAAGACCGAAAAGTTGTAGCCTCACTGTAGCGCGCTGGTCCGGCGGGCGAGGCTGCCCGCCGGAATGCGGCGCGATCTTCTATTTAACGAATTCTCCTTGCCCGCCGCTTGCCCATGGGTCATAGCTCAATGCGAATTGAACCCGGTCGCGGATCGCCGGATGGTTGAAGAACAGAAAGATATCAATCGGGTTCGGGTCGGGATCGTCCAGATAGGTTTCGCCTAGTTTTTGAAACGCCTGAGCAGCGACCTGGTTCGCATCCGGCGTGAGCCCATGCGTAACCTCCAAACCATACTGGTCGGCCTGATGCTCAAAGTGCCGGCTGAATCCGTTGGCAACCGGGTTCGAAATAAATCCAAACACCGACAGCAGAAGCAATAAAGCCGGCAGCGACGCCCAATCATCCACGCCGCGAATCGCCCATTTGCCGCCGCTTTGCGCGAGCAGACCGCCGATCGTCCGGTATCCCAGGTAGAAAAACAACAGCAGCAGCGCGGCAAAGAAGCCGAGGCCTTTGGGAATGTGCTGCAGAACATAGTGGCCCATTTCGTGGCCGGCAATATAGACGATCTGCGGCGTGCTCATCTTGGCGATCGTCGTGTCCCAGACCACAATGCGCTTCGAAGCGCCGAGACCGGTTACGTATGCATTGACACCTGTGGTCTTGTCTCCTGCGCCCATCCAGAACATGCGCTCGGGCGGAATGTTCTTCCCGGCGCGCTGCACCATCTGCTCGAGGCTGGCGGTCAGCGTGGGATCTTTGGTCTGGAGAGGTTCGAACTTGTGGAACATGGGGTCAATCACCCAGGGCTGCAGGAAGAACAGAAACACTCCCAGCGGCAGAGCGACCAGCCAGAAATAAAACCACCAGCGGCGCGGGCTGCGTCGGATCACGGCGTAGAGCAGCCAGATAAAGATGGTTCCGATCACGATGGCGATCAGCTGCCCCTTGATCCAATCCCAGCTCCACGAACCCCATCCCTGCACGGAAATGCCGTATTTGCGCTCAGTCCAGTTCGCGAAGACATCGCTGGGCAAGGTGAATACGGCGATAGTCAAAAGCAGGAGGGGTGAGAAAACAATGCTCTGCAGAAAGCGCCTGCGGGAAAATCTCTCGGCCCAGTCGCGATATTTTGGCGCCAGGCGCCAGCCAAGGATTAGCCAGAGAACGATCAGCCCGTATACAAAGCTGATCAGGTTAAACGCGAACCGAATCTGGGTCAGATCGTGTGCTTTCTGGTATAGCTCGGGCGGAAGCGTGTAGTGGGTGATCCTCGCGGTGACAACGGACGAGGGTGAGCTCGAAGGCGCTATCGGCTGATCCTGCGCACCACAGGAGAGCAGTAATACAAACGCAACAGATACGCCGAGTAGAAGTGGTCGCATATCAGGTTAGGTTAGCGCCTCATCGTACCGCTAACCTGTCCAAATCTTCAAGAAATCCAGGGTAGGAGATGACGGCCGCATCGGCGCCTTGGATCGCTGTGTCGCCGCCCGCCCGCAACGCTGCCACGGCAAATGCCATGGCAATCCTGTGATCGCCGAAAGAATCAATTGTCGCGCCATGCAACTCCTGGCCGCCGGGGACGCGCAATCCATCTTCGCGCTCCGTGACCTCCGCTCCCATCGCTCGCAAGTTCGCGGCCAAAGCCGCGATGCGGTCCGACTCTTTCACGCGGAGTTCGCGCGCATCTCGCACTTCAATTCCATTCTTGGTGTAAGGAGCAATCGCGGCCAGCACGGGAATTTCGTCAATCAGCGCCGCCGTGTCTGAACCGGCGATGGTCGCGCCTTTCAGCTTGTTTCCTCTGATCAGTACTGCGCCCGCAAGTTCCCCATGCTTTTCTTCCAACTCGGTCACGGTGATGTTCACGCCCATCGCGATGAGCACTTCGAGCAGGCGCGCCCGCGTGGGATTCAAAAGTAGATGAGGGATCGTCAACTGCGATCCCGGGAATAACGCCGCCGCGCACAGAAAGAAAGCCGCGCTCGAAAGGTCGCCGGGAATTTCGGCTTCGATCGGATGCAACTTCTGCCCACCGCGAATCCGGGCGCGATTGCCGTTTCGTTGAACTTCGGCGCCGAAAGCCGCCAGCGCCAGTTCCCCATGATCGCGTGTGCGCACGGGTTCTTCCACTGAAGTTTCGCCCTCGGCAAGCAGGCCGGCAAACAACAAGGCGGACTTCACCTGGGCGCTAGCTATGGGCATCTTGTACTCGATCCCGCGCAACTTTCCACCCGTGATTCTCAGCGGTGGGCGACCGCCGTGTGTTGTGATCTTCGCTCCCATGGATTCCAGAGGCATAACAATGCGCGCCATCGGCCGTCGGGAAAGAGACTCATCCCCTTGCAGTTCGCTGCAGAACTCCTGAGCCGCGAGAATCCCGCTCAGCATGCGCATGGTCGAGCCGGAGTTGCCGCAATCCAAGGGAATTTTTGGGGGCTGCAAGCGCGCGCCGTGAATCACCACCGTATTCAGATCGGGTTCGCATTTCACTCCCAAGCTCTGCAAGCAGCGCAGGGTGCTGGCGCAATCGGCGCCGCCGGAGAAGTTCGTCAGGCGCGTCGTCCCCTCGGCAAGGGCTGCCAGCATGGCGTAACGGTGGGAGATGGATTTATCGCCGGGCAGGGTGAGCGCGCCGGAAATACCTCGCGCCGGGGGCACGACGACTGTGGACTCAGCTGGCACGCCATTCACTATAACGGATGGGCCAGGTCGGGATCAGTTAGAATCCATGATCCTTGCTGGTACCCTTAGCCTTTGTCATTCCGAGGAGCCAGGCGACGAGGAATCTGCAGTTTCTCCGAGTGCGGGAACTGCAGGTCCCTCGCTTCGCTCGGGATGACAACGAACGGGATCGATCGGGTATCGAGTAATAGGCGGAGATTACCCCAGCGCCTTTGCCTCAGCCGTCGCCTCTTGCAGGATGTCGGCTGGCACTTCTTTGATGGTCACGCCGAATTCGAACCTGGGCGTCTCGCTGCCGCGGCCCCAGCGGTTCACTTCCCAATGTGCCCGAACAAACTTTACTTCCGGATGGCTGGTAAGATCGAGCAGCAGAGGGTGCTGCGCCCGGTAAAATTTCTGTGGGAAATTCGTGACCGGTTTGGCCGGCCAGATGGCGCCATCCGCCGACGCGTAAACGCTTACGTCGAGCGATTCCTGCTCGATGATCTCCGTGATATTCAGGCTGAGCAGAAACACGCGGTTCGACGCCTTGCTGACATCTACGGCGGGTCCGTCGCCCTTGGCGCTTACCACGGTCTTTTCGGCAACCAGGAAGGTATCAATCATGGCGAGAGAATTGTAGCAAAAGAGCGGATGGGGAATGGTTGCGAAAACCCCCGCCCTGTCCCTCCAAAACCGGGAGCGACAAGGACGGGGCACCCTCGCAAGAATAGCTAGTGAAGTTAGTGGGTCCGCAACTATCCACGAAACACCATCAGCTGGTTCGATCCAGAAACTGCCGCAGAATCGTGCCAACGTCTTCCGGCTGTTCCCAGGGAGAATAGTGCCCGGCGCGCGGGACGACTTTCATCGCGCTGCCGGAAATGTTGTGCCGCATCAACTCAGCTTCCGCGGCGCCCGTCACCACATCTTCATCGCCGGTAACGATCAACGTTGGCACGTTGATGGTCTTCAGCGTCGCGACCGAATCCGGCCGCTCGGCCATGCCACGCTGCACCAGGGCCACATCGTCGGGCGACATCTTCCGCATCATTTGCAGCGCGCCCTCCACCAGATCGGGCCGCGCGCGCCGCGTGGTTTCGCCCATGAGCTTCGCCACCATGCTTTCGAAAAACGGCTCAGTGCCACGCTCGATCACGTCATTTGCAGCCTGCAACCGAGTGGCGCGCGCCTCGGCGGTATCGGCCGGCGCCTTGGTGTTGCACAGCCCGAGCGCCGTCACGCGCTCGCGATGCTTGCGCCAGAATTCAAACAGCACGTAGCCGCCGATGGAAACGCCCACCATGGGGGCGCGGGGGATGTTTTCCTGACCCATAACTTTCGCGAGATCGGCGGCGTGCTTGGTCATGGTCGCCGGACCTTCGCCCACGCCGGAATCGCCGTGCCCGCGCAGATCGGGCAGGATCACGCGATAGCGCGACACGAGTGCCTGCGCCGCTGGCTTCCACAAATCATGATGCGCGGGAAATGGATGCAGCAGAACGACGGGTGGGCCGTTGCCGAGAACTTCGTAGAAGATTTCGGCATCGCCGCTGATAACCGAGGGCATGGCGAGATTAGAACACAAACGGGGAAAGCTGGTTTCTCGACTTCGCAAGATGGCGTGTGGGGCAGGCCATCTCACTTCGCCCGAAAGACAAGTAAATCGGCCGCGCTTACGGATTCGTGACCTGCTGAGCGCCCGGCGCGGGCAAATACAGCGGCTCTTCCGGCATCACGATCCAGGCAATCACATACGCCACCAGGCTCAGCCCCACGCCCAGGAAAACCGAGATGAGCCACACCACACGCACCAGGGTCACGTCGAGATCGAAATATTCGGCGAATCCGGCGCAGACGCCGGCGATCTTGCGATCCTCGCGGGGCCGCATCAGCCGCTTGCGCGCCAGCACCGCGCCTACGCGCGTGCCGCAATAAGCGCAGACGTTTGCGTCATCCTGAATCACCATGCCGCAATAGTTGCAATACATGGCAGCCTCCTCGTCTGTATAAGCATACGTGATTGGCCGGCGGAATGTTCCCTGCGACGTATAGCAGGGGCGAGGACGCCCGCGCCTACATCGAACCTACATGGTCAGTCGCCATACGATCACTACTCCCGAAACGGCTGCTTCATGTACTGGTTGGCTGCGTCGGCCATCGCAGACTTCGGGTCCGCCACAACTACTGCCTGATACTTTTTCATAGCCAGATCACGCTTGTGCAGCAGGTCGTACATTTCGCCGGCGGCCAGATTCGCTTTCTGCAATGTTTCTGGGTCGGGCTGTGGAACCGTCGGCACGTCTTCGTATGCTGCGGCCGCCGCCGTGTAATTCTTCTCGCTGCGGAGCAGATCGCCAAGACTCAGCGCCGCGATTTCGTAGTGCAGGCCGTCGAAGTGGCCATCGCGTCCGGCTTGCCAAACGCGCTTGTAAACGTCGGCGGCTTCCTGATTGCGTCCGGCGGCGCGCAGCAGGTTTCCCTCCTCAAGCGCCATCAGCACGTTCCGCGGATAGCTGGCGATCAACCCGCGAACAATCGGCAAGGCCTCGGCATAGCGTTGTTCGCGCCGCAGGAACAGGACGAGCAGAATTTTGGCGTCAATGCTGGTTTCGCCGGTGCCAGCCGCGCATTCGTGCAGAAGCTTGAATCCCAGATCCTTGTTTCCTCCAATGCCCAACATGGTCACGCCAGCGCGCAGCGCCAGCGGCAGGCTGCCCATCACGTAGTTATGCGCGCCAACGATCAACTTGGCCGGCGTGTCGCCCGGCGCTAGTTCGAGCACGCGTTCGTGATCTCGCCGGGCGCCCACTGCGTTGCGCAGCGCCGAAAACCAGGCATGGTCAATCATGGCCGTATAGGTGGCAAATTGGGCGCGAGTCACGCCGCGGGCATAGAGCGTGTCCACGTCTTTGGAGTTCGCATCCAGGCGCTTCTCTTCGAGCTGAAAAGCCTTCTCCACCAAGGTCTTGATCTGCTGCTTGATCTGCGGATCGGCTGGGCGATGCGCCGCATGGATGAACGAGTCGTTGGCATACTCGCCGGTATCCAGCGCTCCCATGCGGTAAAGCTCGCGAAACAGCATAGCGGTCAGCATATGATTCAGGGCGAAGAGATCGTCGGGATGGCGCTGGTTGATCTGATCGAACTCCTGCAGCGCGCGGTCGTAATCCAGGTTGTAAAAGTGGTCGAAGGCCGAACGGCTAAGAGGGTCGTTGGGACGGAAGGAGAGGTTGTCGGTCGGATCGGTCGCGGTATTGCGGCTCTGGGCCTGAACCAGAATCGCCGATGCTCCCAGCAACACGCAGAACACGAAAGTGCATGGCACCTTCAGGCGGAAAACCAAGCGAGAAGCCCTCGGCGATTCATATCAGTTGAGTTTACCCGATAAAGCTCACGACGAAAGTGCGTACCAAAGTCATCAATTGCCTCGATACTAACAAGCTGAAAATGTAAGAGCCGCAACTCATGATTCGCCGGCAGGCGATAAATCTTTGCCGGAGACGCGGTAATTCTTGCTCGCCTGCCGTCCGGGGCGGCCTGGGCAGTTTGTCAAGTCTGTGTTTCGACAGGAGCTTGCTGGCTTGAAGTTTGGTTACTGGCTTGCGATAAGCGATGGATAAGGGGGCGTCTTCGATGTCCGATGTAATCCAAGAAACACCGCAGGAATTTTGGCGGCCGCAGCTTGCCCAAGCGCAATCCCCCGCTGGCCTGGTCGAGGTTTGCGACGAATGCAGCACTGAATTCATAGCCGGCGCCCGATTCTGCCATGTGTGTGGCGCTGGCCGTCAGGTAGCTTCCCCCGCCAGCGCCGAGGCCTCATGGGCGCGGGCTTTCGAATTCCTGAAAGTTCTGGAATTCCATAGTGTCAAAGAGTGGCTGGCTCTCTCCACCGCTTCGTTGATTGCCTTCCTTGCCGGTGTAGGCTGCATTCTGGCGGCAATCGCGGTTGGCCTTATCTATTCCGCCCAGAACCTGGCTGACTTTCAGGCCATTCAGCTCTGGCGGATGCAGTGGCTTTTGGGAGCAATCGCAGCGTTTGTCGCGGCCATTCTGCTAAAACGGTCCGATAGCACACAGAACTAATTCAGAATCAGACCCTCCCCCTCTGTCCTTTTGACCCTGAGAGCGTCCGCTAATTCACGGGCTCGGGATCGGAAGCGATCACCCGCCGCTGCTGGGTCATACGATACAGGTGATGCAGCGGCCCGGTCCCTCGCCCCAAGGGATGGGCATTAGTAATTGCGGCTGAGACATAGGCTTTTGCCAGCAACACAGCCTCCGGCAAGCCGCGACCGAGCGCCAAGTGACAGGCGATCGACGTGGCGAAGGCACAGCCGGTCCCGTGAGTGGAGTTCGAACGCAGCCGGGCCGACTTAAAGACTTCCTGCTCAACCCCGCGCCGGCGGGTAAAACTCAATAGATCGATGGCCTTCTCCAGATGGCCGCCGGTAATGACGACGGCAGCCGCTCCCATTGAATGTAGTTTCATCGCTGCCGTCCGCATCTGCTCGACATTGGTGACGGCCAGCCCGGTCAGTGCCGAGGCCTCGTCCACGTTGGGCGTGATGACCGTCGCCAGAGGCAGCAATCTCTCGGAAATGGCCCGGGAGCCAGCCGCATCCACGAGTTCGGCGCCGGATGAGCTCTTGAAAATGGGATCGAGCACCACGTTCGATAATTTGTGGTCGCTGATGAAGTCAGCTACCGCCTTGGCAATCTTTCCGGAACCCAGCATCCCGATCCGGACCGAGGCGATTTCCATGTCCGCGACCAGTTCGGCCAGGGTCTGTTCGAGCAAATCCACAGAAACGGGCTCGGCGCGCCTTACGCCCGCGGTGGATTGCACGGTGAGCGCTGTAATGCACGCCACCCCATAGCAGCCGTGGGCGGCGATGGTCTTGACGTCGGCGGTCACACCCGCCCCGGAAGACGGGTCAAAGCCGGCGATGGTGAGGACAACCGGGGGTGCGGGGCTCACAACCGCAATGTATCGGAAACGGCGGCGATTGCAAATTACCGAGCTGGCATCGCCTGCAGCACAAAAGATTTCTTGCTCGGCCTGCCAACTCTGACTGCTGTAAGGCGCTGAATCCATGGAAGTAATGCGTGTTTATCGCTCAAGTCATTGAAAACAAGCGACGAGGTAATATTTCCCGGTACCGAAAACTTCGGTTATGTACTATTTTATAAACACTTAATCCATTGCCTTACAGTAACATCAGTGTTTTACTTCAACTGTTATAGGAAGTTACGTGAGATATACATAACTATCTGGTCATATTGCTACTGCGAATTTTGGATTGACAGTCGCTTCCCCGCCCCTTTAGCATCGTTCAATCCAAACACGAACCGGTTCTGGGAGGGTGCCGCTTCGGCGATGAACGACGAACCATGACTTTAGAGATGCGAGGTGAACTGAATGCGAAGACGTTTTGCTCATGGACTGGCGAGTCTGTTACTGGTTGCCAGCCTGGGAGCGGCTCAGGGGCCAAACAGCTCAGGGTCGAAAGACACCCAGCAGACTACATCAAGGAGCGCCGCCAAGCAGGTTAAGCCGGCGAGCTCCAAGCCAACTCATCATCATCCATACCAGGTAGGAACAGCGTCCTGGTACGGCGAGTATTTTGAAGGCCGCCCGACAGCCAGCGGCGAGCCCTATAACATGTACGATCTGACCGCCGCGCACCCGAGCCTGCCTTTGGGCAGTTGGGTCCGGGTCACGAATCTCCACAACGGCAGAGTGGTTTACGTGCGGGTGAACGATCGTGGCCCGATCGTGCCTGGCCGTATTATTGACCTATCTTATGGCGCCGCCCAAGTGCTGCATTTCAAGGACAAGGGCTTGCAGCGGGTGCGCCTGGACCTGGCGGAACCGACCCAGATGGCCATGCTCCAGCCGGTAGCGGAATAACCGGCAAACGTTTAAACTCACGAAGGCATGGTCGATCCGCGCCAGCGTTTGATCGTCGCCTTGGATGTTTCGTCCGCGGCCGCAGCCCAGAAGATTGTGGCGGCCGTGGGCGATTCCGCCTTCTGCTACAAGGTTGGAATGCAGCTCTACACCGCCGAGGGCCCTGCAATCGTGCGGGACTTGGTGGCCTCCGGACGCAGAGTCTTCCTCGACCTGAAATATCATGACATTCCAAACACAGTAGCGGCCGCCGTCGCCGAGGCTGCGAAACTTCGCGTCAGCATGCTGACCGTGCATTCTTCCGGAGGCGGCCGGATGCTGCGTGCCGCGACCGAGGCCGCAGACAGCGCCAGCCCTGGCCTGATGGTACTGGCGGTGACGGTGCTGACCAGCTTCGACGACAGCGATCTTGACAAGATTGGTGTGCATGGCCGGGTGCAGGATCAGGCGCTACGCCTGGCAGCGTTGGCACTGGCCAGCGGATGCCGCGGGGTGGTGGCTTCCGCGCGGGAGGCTTCCGAACTGCGCAGCCAGTTGGAGGGTGACTTCGCCATCGTGACGCCGGGTGTGCGGCCAGCGGGATCCGCGGCCGACGACCAAGCCCGGATTGCGACGCCGGCAGAGGCCATCGCTGCCGGCGCGACTCATATCGTGGTCGGGCGGCCGATCACCGCGGCGGCCGATCCCGCCGAGGAAGCCCGCGAGATTCTGGCGCAGATCAGCGGGTAGGGTTGGCCGCATCGTGGCCCAGGTTCGGCGAGCGGCTAAGCCCATCAGACTGACACTCAATCACGGAAAAAACCCTCCGTCCAACTGTCTCGGTTCAGTTCGCGGGAATGTATTTCGAACCCTTGTGGATAATCGACGAACCCCGGCTTGCCACGTAATCGTTCAATAGTCGCTTTGGCAGTAAGCTCGCTTTTGAAGACACCTATGAGGAGCCCGTCATCGTCTTCCTGGCCGCCTTCGGGGACGAACCATAGGAGATATACCTTCACGTCCATAAAATCAGGTTTGAAACGGTGCGGAATTCGGCTGTCAATCGAGATTCTCTGACGACTGAGGCGATTCTAGCAATCCTGGACACGCGATCTGCTTACGCCTGACAAACTGCCCCACTCAAGCCAAAACCGGGCTTGAGTGGGCCACCGGCCACTTCCACAATACTCGTTTGGGAGGACTTGTGCCCCGTGCACCGGAAACTGGGGTGGCGCAACTGGTGTCTTCGATGAGCATCGAGCAAGGTCTCAAGAATGACTCAGGCTCTTCAAAAAAGTTTTGATGAATGACAGGTCTAGAATTTCCCCTTTGTGCTCGTTGATCCGGGGCAATGAGCGTTTCGCAAGAGACGTGATCAGTTGTGGCTTGGAGTGCAAGTGCGCTCGAAGGGCGCGGATTTGAATTTTGGCAACCGATAAGTGTGGTTTGGAACAGATTTTACAACAGTCGCAAACGTGAGCGAAACGGTCAGCACCAACGGTAGTGTCCTAAAAGTGCGTTGCGATCCAATAGACAATAAGGCAAAAACCAGCAACACAAAAACAAGCGCGTGGTATGAACCAGCGAAGGGTTTCATTCGGTTTCGGTCGAACAATGGAGCGAAATATCTGCCAAGCGGATATCGAGTACCCTACAAGGATTACGATCACGATACTGATTTTCCAATCGCTCATTGCGCGAGCAATTCCCTCAGAGTCCAAATATGGTCAGTAATTTGAGCTTCCATTCCCGGCGTCACGCGCAGCGTTTGGGCGGGTGGCCCACTCAAGCCCGCCGTTGGCTTGAGTGGGGCAGTTCAACTGCCGCACACAATTTACCCGCCACTCGTTCGCGTTTTCGTGCCGTCCATTCTGACTCGATCTCTACGCGTCCTTCAGCGCCGGTAACGTAGTGGCCAAAGCTGCTCCACTCCCAG